>Ga0129308_1000395_pt1 | contig 68254 bp, 54 predicted proteins | sample L827metagenome_FD_94440 | JGI IMG/M metagenome (GOLD analysis project Ga0129308, IMG submission 94440) | Ring-tailed lemur group fecal microbial communities from Wisconsin, USA - L827 metagenome | ecosystem: Host-associated > Mammals > Digestive system > Large intestine > Fecal | place: USA...
AAAACACGCCATACTCAGCCTTTGAAGCTGAATATGGCGTGTTTTTTCGTTGACCAATCCTGTCTGACAGATGCTCATTTCGTGTTATTGGGCTAACACTGTTTTATGAACACCTGCCTTTTGTCGTGTCTTTCTTTTTGGTGGACCTAAAGGGATTCGAACCCTCGACCTCTCGGATGCGAACCGAACGCTCTCCCAACTGAGCTATAGGCCCAAACAGATAAGGCTGAAAACAGCTTCTTTATTATAACAGATTTTTTGAAAAAGTAAAGGTACTTTTTTGCTCTGGGGAAGAAAATCTATTGAAAAGCTGAAGGGAGCGGAGACGTCGGCATTCCGGCGTCTCCGGCCGAGTTTATAATGTGCAATAAGCGCAGGGCTCTTCCACGGTGACGGTGTACTTTTCCAGCAGGGAAACCGGATGGTAGGACAGCTTGCTGGTGCGCAAGCCGGGGTCACCCGCGTCATCTTCCCGGTTGATGAAGTGAACGCCGTCGTGGGCGAACTGTTGGGCAAACTGGGCCACCAGCATCTGATAACAGCCCTCGTAGTCCCGGTCCGCCTTCTCAATATGGGTGAATAGGGTGTCTCCCACGATCTCACCCAACGAGAAGCCGGCAATCTCGCCTTCCACCGACAACATGCCCCCCAGCAGGTCGTAAGTCTGAAAATTATCCAGAACCTCGTGGGTCTTGGCGATGTCCTCATGGAAGGAGGCGGCGGATTTGTCCCAGCGGCTGGCGTACCGGTCCAAAAAAGCCTTGACGGCGGGAATGTCCTCCGCGGTGATGGGCCGGAAAGTCCAGCTGCCGTAGGTTTTCAGGAACTTATTCACGTGATTGCGCTGGCCGCTGAGCTTTTTTCCACGGAAATATTTCAGATCCTCCGCGCGGTACAGGTAGTCGAAGCTGTCCCGGGCGGCAATGGCGGCGCTGTTGGGAAAAAACTGCTGCAGCCGGTCCAACTCGTCCTTTGGAACGGGGTAGAAAGAGATCGGCATGTTCCGGCGGCAGCAGTAGCTGGCGATCTGGCGGTAATGCTCGGGCCGGCCGCCGCCCAGGGGAAGGGTAAAGGTCTCGCCCAGATCCGGGTAGAAAACCTTAAAATAGAGGGAGCTGTCGTGAATGGCCCACTCCGTTTTGTACATGTCGCGCCAGATGAAGACGGTGCCCGGGGTGGTGTCGCAGATGCGGCTGCCGCTGTAATTGAAAAACTGGCGCAGTCTGGGCAGATCCTCCAGCTGCAGGGGATGGAAATCAAGCATACATTCAAATCCTTGTGTTTATTTTTCTCTGGTCTCTCCCATTATACCCGACAGGCGGCCGTAATACCAGCCTGTTACCCCATCTTTTTTGCACAAAAAACCCTGTTTTGTGGCGGCTACCACAGTCAAAGAGTCACCAGGGGACACGGGGAGGGCGTAATCGGTGGAGTCCTCGCACCACAGGCCGTTGGGACCCTGATGGAGGTAGCCGTTCAGAATGGACAGCACCCGTCCGGTCTCCCTGTGGCGGCACAGGGAAGTCTCCTCTCCGGATTCCAGCAGGTCCAGTGCGCTGCGGCCCCAGCGGATATTGACAGAGCCGGCGGAGGCTTTCTGGCGGTCCAGGGCGACAGCGGTGGGCAGACCGTCCCAGGCGGTCCAGGTCAGCTGGCCGGAGTCCTCCGAGGGGAGGATCAGGGCGTTGAGCTGGCCGTCTATCTTGAGGACGCAGCCGCCGTCAATGGAGGCGATTTTACGGTCGGGCAGGATGATGGGGGCGGCGGAGGGGATGTCAGCCCGGTACAGGGTGACGGGCCAGTGGCCCACCACTACCCATTTGTCAAAGGAGTGCCCCTGGTCCAGGAAATCGTCATTTTTCATGCAGCGCCAGCGGTCCAGCTCCTCCATATGGTCCAGGGAAGGCACTCCGCCGTGGACGAAGACCAGGTGCTCCGTCTCCAAAATGGTGGGCAGGGCGCCCAGCCAGGACCAGATCTCCGGATAAGCGGCCCGCAGGTCACGCCGGAGCCGGGGCAGGTCCTCCAGCTGTTCAAAGCCGCCCTCGCGGGCCAGCTGCCGCAGGGTGGATTCCGGGTGCTGGGGAAGGTAAAAGGAGAAAAAGCGCTGGTCCAGGGCGTCCGTATCAAAGAACCGGAGCACCAGACCGTCGCAGTTGCCGCACAGGGGATAGAGGGTGTGGGTCCTGGACAATTCCATCAGGCGGCGCAGAAGGGCCAGACTGTCCCGTCCCTTTTCCAGCATATCTCCCACCAGCACTAGAATGTCATCAGGAGTCAGGCCGACTTTCTCCATCAGGGCGTCAAAAAAGGGCAGATTGCCATGGATGTCGCTGACGGCAATGATCCGCCGGCCGGCGGGGAATCGGGGACGGATGACAATGGCGCGGTCCGTGGAAACCAGCTCCTTTCCTGATCTGAAATGGGCCGGCGTCAGCCCAACTTGGCTTCCAGGGCTACCCAGCCGTTTTTCTCACGCTTGCGGGTGACAATGAGGCCGTTTTTCCTCAGCGCGGCCTCCACCTCCTGGGCTCTGGTGTCGATGATCCCGGAGCACAGGAACACCCCGTCCTCCGCCAGCATCTGAGGCACCCGGAGGGACAGGGGGATAATGACGTCGGCCACGATGTTGGCCAGCACCAGGTGGTATTTCTCCCGGGCCAATTCAGCGGCAAGAGAGGCGTCGGAGATCACGTCTCCCGCCAGGACAGTATACCGGTCCTTTCCGATGCCGTTGAGGGCGGCGTTTTCATAGGCCACATCCACGGCTTTCGGGTCGATGTCCACAGCCACCGCGGTGCTGGCTCCCAGGCACAGGGCGGCGATGGAGAGGATGCCGCTGCCGCAGCCCAGGTCCAATACGGGTCTGCCGGCGGCGGTGTGTTCCTCCACGCCCTCCAGACACAGCTGGGTGGAGGCGTGGGAGCCGGTGCCGAAGGTGAGGCCGGGGTTCAGGTAAAGGGGGCTGCGGCCCTGGGGGACGGGCTCCTCACGTTGCCACTCAGGGACCACATAGAGCCGCTGGCCGATGGACAGGGGCTTGTAGTATTTCTGCCAGCTGTATGCCCAGTCGTTGTCCGCCAGAGGCGTTACCGTATATTCCCAACCCAGGCCCCGGGTGTACCGCTCCAGCTGGGCGCGGCCGTCCTCGTCATCGGTGACGTAAAACTTGACCCGGGTGACTCCCTTCATCCGGTCCAGCAGCTCCTGGTCCACGTAATCCCAATATTTCCGGTTCTGTTCCAGAAACTGGAGAAAATCTCCTTCATCTTCGATGACCAGGCCGTCCATGCCTGCGGCGGTGAGCCGTGCGGTGACCTCGTCCAATTTGTCCGGGGTGGTGTTGACGGCAATTTCCAGCCATTTCATTTCATCCATATTGTATGCTCCTTAAAATAGGTAAATTTTAGTTTGTATTAAGTTATTGCCTGCGGGCGGGACGGGGGATTAGGGAAGTTTCGCCCTCGGGCGAGGTACTTTTGTAGAGATACAAAAGTACCCCAAAAATCTCCGGGCCTGCGGGCCCGGTCCCGATGAGAGTCCGATTGGGAACGTGTTCCTCGTGTCCGGCGCACAAAACCCGGTTTTGTTGCCTCTCCATCCGGGCCTTCGGCCCTGAGTAAAACGAGTTTGGATAAGAACAGCTACTGAATGTCAGCGCCTGAGTTTCCGAACTGTGCGGCGTGGTTCCTGACTGCGCTGCCCCACCCTGTTGGTCAAAACTTGATTCAGCGGCATCTGGCATCGGCGGCCCCGGCTGGCCACGGAGGTAAGGAGTGTCAGGGACAGGTCATGCCGTGACCGAGGCGGGCTGCATTGCTGATCCCCCGTAAAACTCCGAATTTTGCGAAGCAAAAAGGCGGTGTGAGTCAATTCAAATTTTGCGGCCCAGGGCCAACCCAAGGCCGCTTGCTCTCCCGTATCAGGGGGTCTGGGGGATGGGCGAGGAAAACACAAGGCGCAGCCGCAGTGTGTTCACGCGCAGCCCTTCCCCCAGCGATTTTCGAGGTGAATTGCCCCGAAGGGGCAAGAGAAGGCGGCCTGGGCCGTTGGTTCCTTTTGCATCGCTGCAAAAGGAACTCGCCCCGCAGGGCGAAACCCTCTTACACCGATAAACTAGAATTTACCGCTCGATTCCGTAATAGAACAGGGCCAGGGTGCCGGGGCCGGAGTGGGCGCCGATGACGGGTCCCACATAATTGATATATACGTTTTGGACGCCAAAGCGGTCTTTGACCATCTGGGCCACCAACTCCGCATCCTTGATGCAGTCGCCGTGGCTAATGAAAACAGTCTGTTCCCGGGGATCGATGGCAGTCTGTTCCATCCGGTCCACCAGGGCCTTCAGGGAGCCGTGACGGCCCCGGGCCTTGCCGACATTGACCAGCCGTCCGTCGTTGTCCACATGGAGCACCGGCTTAATCTGGAGCATGGAACCCACCACGGCGGTGGTGGCGGAGATCCGCCCGCCCCGTTTCAGGAAATGCAGGTCATCCACGGTGAACTGGTGGCAGATGTTCAGCTTGTGGGAAACCACCCAGTCCCGGACTTCCTCGATGGATTTGCCCTTTTCCCGCTCCAGCGCCGCCATCCAGACCAGCAGGCCCTGCCCCAGAGAGGCGCACAGTGTGTCCACGGTGTACAGCTTCCGGTCGGGGTATTTGTCCCGCAGTTCTTCCACGGCCATGGAGGAGGCGTTGTACGTCATGGACAGTCCGGAGGAGAAGGCCAGGACCAGCACGTCCCGTCCCTCCCGGAGCAGGGCGTCCAGAGCCTGGATATATTGGGCCACGTTGACGGCGGCGGTGGTGGCCACCTCCTCCTTGCGCAGCATGTCGTAAAAGACCCGCGGGTCCATATCGCGGTGGTCGGGGAAATCCTGATAAGTCAGCCCACGGATGGTGAAGCTGAGGGGAAGGACGCGGATGTCGTACTGGTCGATCAGGTCGGTGCCCAGATCGGCCGAGGAGTCGGTGAGGATGACGAAATCAGACATAAGATACACTCCTTTGAAACGGGATAAGGTGGAACGGCGGATCGGAGACTTATTTCTTCCCTTTCTTGTGGGATTCGTCCGGGGGCTGGAGTATGTCCAGGATACGGGCGCAGGCCAACTGGGCCGCGTAGCTGCGCAGAGCCAGATCCAGGGCGATCCTGGCCAGGTCCTCCCGCTGGGCGTCCCCGTCCAGGGACTGGGCGGTCTCGGTGAGGGCGCGGTCCAGGGCGCGGCAGAAGTAGGCGTATAGCTCCTGGGAGTCCTTGCTTGTGGACTGTCCCGCGGCGAGAAGAACGCCGATGTCCCGGACAGACAGGACCTTTTTCAGGGCGCACACGGCGGTGAGGTAGCCCAGATGGACCGGACCATACCGTTTGCCTTCGGCCCGGGGCACCAGGCCGTCCTTGATATAATTGTTGACCATGGCGGAGGTCAGCGCCTCCCCGTCGTCAAAATGGATCAGCTGCCGGGGCATGTAGGAGATGATCTGGTCCATATACAGCGCCAGGTCGGGCAGCTCCTCCCAGGGGGCGGGGCGCTCCTCCTCCATGCGTTTTTTCAAGTCGAGCAGTTCTTCCAACGATGAAAGCCTCCCCTCAATATCATAATTATAATGCTATCACATGACATTTAAAACATCAATGCCGTTTTTTGCCCTCATCGCGGCGCAGCTCCATCCGGCGGCGCAGGCGCTCCAGAGCCTGGGTGTGGTCCGTGGAGCGCATCCTGGGGAAAGCGGCCATCAGGCGGCGCTGGCCGAAGGCTTCGCCGTCCATCAGGTCCTGGAGCTTGTCCCGCAGCTCAGCCAGATCGGCCCTTCGGGCGGCGCGGCGCTGGTCCTTCTGGGCCTGGAGCTCGGCTTTGCGCTGGACAAGGTTCTCTTTCCAGTCCTCCAGGTCCTCCTGGAACTCCGCCTTCCGCTCGGCCAGGGAGTCCTCCAGATCCTCCCGGCGGTCAGCCAGGTTGTCCATCAAATCGTCCCAATCTTCCCGCAGGTCGGCGCCCTTTTCGGCGGCGTCCAGCACCCGGTCGGCCAGGTTTTCTCCAAATTCATTGGAGGCGGACTTGATGCGCGCGGCCATCTCGTCGATCTGGGTCAGCTGACGGTTGATCTTGGCGATGGTGCGGACTGTGGCGGCCAGATCCACCGCCATGGTGGCGGCGAACAGGGCAAGCAGCACCCAGCCCAGGGTATGGGGGACCAGGCGGATGAAAAATTCGATGGAGGGGTGCAGAATGTCCACCACAAAGAGGCAGGCCAGGCCCCAGGCGATGGAGAATTGCAGGCAGATGTAGCCGCTCAGATTAAAGGGCTTGTCGGAGTAGTCCCACCAGCGCTGGTGAAAGAGCTTTTCCAGCACGAAGCCGGTGATCCACTCCAGCGCGGAGGTGAGGATCACAGAGCCCAGAAACAGCAGGAGAAAATTTCCTTTCAGCGGAGTGAGGCAGGCCAGAACAATGACCACGCCAAAGCCGTAGATGGGGCAGACGGGGCCGTTGAGAAAGCCGCGGTTGACAAATTTTCCGGTGTTCAGGGCGGCGTAGCTCACCTCGGTACACCAGCCCAAAAAGGCATAGATAAAAAAGATCCACAGAAATTGGTACAAATCAGGTCCTCCTTTGACGGTTTACGGGCAATATTGCGCTTCCGCTTTGACAGTATAGTATATCATTTCCGGGGGAAAAAGTCCATCCCATCCTGTCACCCCCCCGAAGGCGGAGGAAAACGGGATTTCAGCATCTCTTTGCCCTGTGGCAGACGGCAGCTTGAGGCCGCCCCGGCGGAGCGGCCCTCCCTGTCATGGCGATGCCGCGGTCCCGTTTGGCCGCCGGCCGAAAAGCCTGCCTCCTTGACAGAAACCGTGGAACCATTGTATGCTGGATATGATAGTAAGGCGGGAAAGCGGGGCGGCAGGTATGGTGCGCGCATCCAGAGCATGTTTGTGGCTGATCCTGAGCGGCGCCCTACTGGGCTGTATCATCAAGCTGGGGGTGTGGACCGGGGCGGTCCACTGGTATCAGCTGCGGTATTTCACAACGCTGAGTAATCTCTTGGCCGCGATATACAGCCTGTGGGCCTTGCTCCGGGGCAGGGACCGGACCCCGACGCTGCTCAGCGGCGGGGCGCTGATGGCCGTCCTGCTGACGGGGCTGATCTACCATCTGCTGCTCCGAAAGACCTTCGGCGGTTTTACGCCTTTCACCCTGGGCTGGCTGGGAAATTGGTTGGTCCATACCGCCGTCCCTGTGCTGATGGCGCTGGACTGGCTGCTGTTTGTCCCCAAGGGACGGTCGGTCCTATGGTACCCCTTGGGCTGGGCCGCCTTTCCGGTGGCCTATTTTGCGGGCACGGTGCTGATCGCCCGGACGGGGCGCTGCCTGCCCAACTCCAACACTCCCTACCCATACCCCTTTCTGGATGTGTGGGCTCTGGGATGGGGGCCTGTGCTTCGAAACGCTGCCCTTGTGGGTCTGGCATACTTGGGGCTGGGCTGGGGCTTGGTATGGCTGGACAGGCGGCTGGCAGAACAAAAAACTGATGTGGTGAAGCGATGAAACGACTGGTCATTGGAATTTTGGCCCATGTGGACGCGGGGAAAACCACCCTGTCCGAGGGCCTGTTATACGAGAGCGGCGCCCTGCGGAAGCTGGGCCGGGTGGACCACGGGGACGCCTTTCTGGATACCGACGCGCTGGAGCGGGAGCGGGGCATTACCATCTTCTCCAAGCAGGCTCTGCTGACCCTGGGAGAGACGGAGGTCACCCTGCTGGACACCCCGGGCCACGTGGACTTCTCCGCCGAGATGGAGCGGACCCTCCAGGTGCTGGACTACGCCATTCTGGTCATCAGCGGCACCGACGGAGTCCAGAGCCACACCCGCACCCTGTGGCGGCTGCTGGCGCGGTACCAGGTCCCCACCTTTCTGTTCGTCAACAAAATGGACCTGGCGGGAGCGGACCGGGCCGGACTGCTGGCGCAGTTCCGGGAGCGGCTGGATGGGGGCTGTGTGGATTTCGGCGCCGGTCCCCAGACCCGGGACGAAGGGGTGGCCATGGAGAGCGAGGAGGCCCTGGAGAGGTTCCTGGAGACGGGGACAGTGCCCCGGGAGGTGACCGCCCGGCTCATCCGGGACCGGAAGGTGTTCCCCTGCTGGTTCGGCTCGGCCTTGAAGCTGGAGGGGGTGGCGGAACTTCTGACCGGGCTGGAGGACTATACCCTCCAGCCGGAATACGGCGGAGCATTTGCCGCCCGGGTCTTCAAAATCTCCCGGGACAGTCAGAATAACCGGCTGACCTGGCTGAAGGTCACCGGCGGCGTACTGAAAGCCAAGGCGCTGCTCTCCGGCGGCCGGGACGGAGAGAACTGGGAGGAGAAGGCGGACCAGCTGCGCCTCTACTCCGGCGCGAAATTCCGCACCCTGGACCGGGCGGAGCCGGGAATGGTGGCGGCGGTCACCGGACTGACCCAGACCAGGCCCGGCCAGGGGCTGGGCGGGGAGCCGGAGGCCAAGGGTCCGGCCCTGGAGCCGGTGCTCAGCTACCAGATGATTTTGCCCCAGGGGGCCGACCCCCACGCTGTCCTGCCCAAGCTGCGTCAGCTGGAGGAGGAGGACCCCATGCTCCGGGTGCTGTGGGACCAGCGGTGGAAGGAGATTCGGGTCAGACTGATGGGACAGGTCCAGCTGGAGGTGCTGAAACGGCGCATTGCCGACCGTTTTGGCCTGGAAGTGGACTTCGGAACCGGAAATGTGATCTATAAGGAGACCATCGCCGCCCCGGTGGAGGGGATCGGACACTTTGAACCCCTGCGCCATTACGCGGAGGTCCACCTGCTGATGGAGCCGGGAGAGCGGGGCAGCGGCCTGCGGGTGGCTTCCGCCTGCTCCACAGACCAGTTGGACCTGAACTGGCAGCGGCTGATCCTGACCCACCTGCTGGAGCGGGACCATCCCGGCGTCCTGACCGGGTCCCCCATCACTGATATGAAGATCACCCTGGTGGCGGGGAAGGCCCACCTGAAGCACACCGAGGGGGGCGATTTCCGTCAGGCCACCTACCGGGCGGTGCGCCAGGGACTGATGCAGGCGGAAACGGTCCTGCTGGAGCCTTTCTATGACTTTACGCTGGAGCTGCCCCCGGACTGTGTGGGGCGGGCCATGGCAGACATCCAGACCATGGGCGGTACGGTGGAGGGCCCGGAGAGCCAGGGGGAGCTGTCCGTCCTCACAGGCCGGGCTCCGGCGGCCGGTCTGGGGAACTACTGGCAGGAGGTCACCGCCTATACCCGGGGGCTGGGACGGCTGTCCTGTACCCTCCGGGGCTATGAGCCCTGCCATGACCAGGCGGGCGTGGCGGCCGCTGTGGGGTACGACCCGGAGCGGGACACGGACAACCCCGCCGACTCCGTCTTCTGCGCCCATGGGGGCGGTTTCAACGTGAGATGGGACCAGGTGCGGGAATACGCCCATGTGGACAGCGGCCTGCGGCTGGGTGAGGAACAGGAGCCGGAGCCGCAGACTGCCGCCGGAGGACGGCGGGAGTACCGGGGCGGGTCGTTGGAACAGGACAAGGAACTTCAGGCTGTCTTTGAGCGGACCTATGGAAAGGTGGAGCGCCAGGGCTTTCAGCCCCAGAAAAAACCCGCCCGTACCAGTCTGGACGAGCGCTACTCCATCCGGGAGCAGCGGACCGGCCCGGAGTACCTCCTGGTGGATGGTTACAACATCATCTTTGCCTGGGAGGAGCTGAAAGAGGTAGCCCAGACCGACGTGGCTGCCGCCCGGGCCATGCTGGAGGATATTCTCTCCAACTACCAGGGCTTCCGGAAGTGCGTGGTCATTCTGGTCTTTGACGCCTACAAGGTGAAGGGCAACCCCGGCTCAGTGGAGAAAAAGAACGGCATCTATGTGGTGTACACCAGGGAGGCGGAGACCGCCGACGCTTACATTGAGAAGGCGACCTACGACCTGAGCCGGGACCACAAGGTGCGGGTGCCCACGTCCGACGGCCTGGAGCAGATGATCATTCTGGGCCACGGGGCCCTGCGTCTGTCCGCACGGGCCTTCAAGGCGGAGGTGGAGCAGGCCCGGGGAGAGATCGCCCGGCTGGTGGCCGCCTACAACAGCCGGAACCGGGACCTGAGCAAGGTGAAAAATACCGCGAAAGTGATTGGAAAGTGAAACATGAGAAAAGGACTTCTCTGCGGCGCGCAGAGAAGTCCTTTTTCATTGCATTTGATGGGGGCGCTTATTGAAATTCCGCCCACAGGTCGTCGGGGTAGAGGCCGGCGGCGGTCTTCTCCGCGATGGCGGCCACTACCACAGGCTTGTCCGCCTGATAGGTCACGCCATACCACTTGTCAGTGCTGCGCAGCACCTTGACCCGGGCCTTGTCCTCGCCGATGAGCTGGCTGATAACGCTGGGCAGATAGTATTCCCCCTTCATGGGGTTCTCCGCCAGAGCCTTATCCAGGAAGGCGGGGAAGCGGTCCCAGGCCTCGGAAACAAAGCTGCCGGTCAGGCCCCAGAGGTTCATGGAGACGATGGCATCCCCGGGCAGAGCGGTCCAGGTGGCGCCGTCATCTTCGGTGAAACGGGCGTTGGCCCCGTCTTTTTCGATGTGAGTGCGCTCGGTAACAGTCCGGAGGAAGTGGCCTTGGTCTTCGGTGCAGATGCCCCGGGAGACATAGCCGTTTTCCGTCACCGTGTTGCCCAGCAGATAGCCCACCATGGCGTATTCATAGCAGCCGGGCCGGTCAGCGTGCTGGCTCAGGTAGTCGTAAATGGCCTGGAAAGCCTGGGGTCCGTAGTAGTCGTCGGCGTTGACCACGGCGAAGGGACCATCTATCAGCTTGCGGGCGGCCAGGATAGCGTGACAGGTGCCCCAGGGCTTGACCCGCCCTTCGGGGACCCGGTAGCCCTCAGGCAGGTCGGTCAGCTCCTGATAGGCGTATTTGACCTCCATGACCTTGGACAGATGGTCGCCAATGGCGGCCTTGAAGGCGTCTTCGATCTCATGCTTGATGACAAAAATCACAGTCTCGAAGCCGGCCCGGTGGGCGTCATAAATGGAGTAGTCCAGAATGGGTTGACCGTGGCTGCCCACGGGGTCGATCTGCTTCAAACCGCCGTAGCGGCTGCCCATGCCGGCAGCCATGACCACCAGAACAGGTTTATTCATAACAGTCACTCCTTGTATTGGTATCTGCCGCGATGGAGAGTACGGAACCGCTGCGACGGCCGGAGGGCGGGGCGGCGGTTCCAACCAGATTATACCGGATTTATCCATGGTTTGCAAGGAATATGGGTGTGTTTCCGAACAGGTTCGGAACGGGGCCGCAATACCGGAGGGAGTTTTGTGCTGGCCGGACAGGGTGAGTCCAGTCAGTGTGTAAACCAATATGGTTGACATCAGAAAGCTGCGGAAAACCGCTTTGATCACGGTTTTCCGCAGCTTTTATGGGTGTGATTGCGGTTACAGGACCAAACTGGTGGGCGTTTTCCCGGTCAGGATCTCATCACAGCCCTTTGCGGCCCCCAGGGAAGAACGGCGTTTGGACTCCAGGGTGCTCCCGCCGCAGTGGGGCGTCATGATCACATTGTCCATGTGGAACAGAGGGCTGGCCGGATCGGCCGGCTCGGGGTCGGTGGCGTCCAGTCCGGCTCCGGCGATTTTTTGATCCAGCAGAGCCTGGATCAGGTCCTCCTCCTTGACGATAGATCCCCGGGCGGTGTTGATCAAGTAGGCGGTAGGCTTCATCATGTCAAATTCCCTGGCCCCCACGCTTCCTTTTGTCTCCGCCGTGGCCCCCATGTGGATACTGATGAAATCCGACCGCTTGAATATCTCATCCCGGTCCGCCACCAAAGTGACGCCCTGGGGAATATTGTCAGGGCTCTGGTAGGGATCATAGGCCAGCACCTGCATCTGAAATCCCTGGGAGGCGATGCGGGCCACATTTTTGCCGATGTTGCCCAGTCCCAACAGACCCAGTGTCTTTCCGCCCAGTTCCACGCTGGACGTGGTCTTGCGGGCCTGTTTGAACTGGCCCTGGCTGTACAGGGTTTGGATCTTGTTGAGGGTCTTGGCGCAGGCCATCATCAGCATTACCGCATGTTCCGCCACAGCGAGGCTGTTGCTTCCGCGGGTATTGACCACCCGGACTCCATGGGCCCGGCAGCTGTCCAGATCGACGGTGTCCACGCCGGCTCCATGTCTGGCAATGACCTTCAGGCGGGGACAATGGGAAATGACCTGGTCGCTCATGACGGCCAGACGGGGAATGACGCCGTCGCAATCCTGCAAGTCCTCGATCAAGGTCTCCGGGTCCACGCCGCGGGCATACTTTACCTCATATCCATTGGCCCGGAGCCAATCGGGTCCGTCCTCGGCCATGGGCTCAGTTACTAAAATACGATAAGACATGAAACTCCCTCCCAATTTTATGCGGTTATTTGTTGGCCAGATAGGTCTCTTTCAACGCGTGGAATGTCTTGCATTTCGCCTGTACGCCTTGCTTTAAAACGGCCATCTCCGACCCCAGGGTAAACATGTGGCAGCCCAGGGCGCAGCAGGCATTGAAATCTTCCTGGGAACCCAGACCGCCCAGGCCCGCGTCGCCCAGAATAACGTCGGAATCCCGGACCTTCCGGCAGATGCCTTCCACGGCCTCGCGCACCTCCGGCGTCACCACGCCGCCGTAACCCATATTGAGAGACAGGTCCTTGGCGCCTACCCGGAGTACGTCAATTCCGGATGTCAGGATTTCATCCAGATTGCGGATCCCCTCCCGGCTCTCGATCATGCCGATGACCATGACATTTTGATTGACATAATCAAGGTATTGGCTTGTGGGTACGAAGCCAAATTTAGAGGCTCTGGCTCCATCGCCGAAGCCGCGGTTGCCCACAGGGCTGTATTTGACCTCGTTTACCGCATGGACGGCCTGCTCTTTGGTGTCGATATGGGGGAAGATCACTCCCATGACGCCGGCTTCCAGCACCTGGAGGATCAGGCCGTCTTCGTGGCTGGGGATGCGCATGATCGGTACGGCGCCGGACAGTTGGATGGCCCGGATTTGGTTTTCTACCGTTTCGATGTTATGTACAAAGTGTTCGCCCTCGATGAACACATAGTCCAATCCGCAGTAGCCCAGCATCTCGGCAATGAGGGGAGAACGGCTGCGTACCTGGCAGCCCAGCACCGGTTCTCCCCGGCGCATCTTCTCCAGCATGGGGTTACGTTCGATCAATTCCATAAGCAATCTCCTTTACTTTCCCTGCAATACGCAGGTGATATTCCCTTTATCCCGCAGGATGCCGATGTTTTTCAAAGGATCCTTCTCCAGAACCAGAATGTCAGCCCTTTTCCCGGCCTGGATCACACCGGTATCGTCGGCAATATCCAGGGTCTTGGCTGCAACGCTGGTCGCCCCCTGAAGCACCGCATAGGAGGGCAGCCCCGCTTCCACCAGAGAGACGTATTCCTCCGGGCAGCGCCCCACACCGTGCATCCCGTTTTCGTCGGTACCACAGGCGATGGGCACTCCCGCTTTCCAGGCGGCTTTTACAAAAGCGCCATGCTTTTCTACGTTGTAATAAAAACGATCTGCCGCCGCCTGATTGCCGTTTTGCGCCTCATATTCCCCGAACCACTTGATGATGGACAGGGTAGGTATCAAGGTGACTTTCTTGTCTATGATCCGGTCCAGCAGTTCAGGGTGCTGCTCATAGTTGAAGAAGCAGTGCTCCAGGGTGTCGATGTCACCGTCCAGGGCGTTGCGAAGTCCAACATCGCCCACCACATGGGCGGCAATTTTTTTGCCCTGCTCGTGGGCCTCGTCGCTCATGGCCCGGATCTCGCGGAGGGAGAAGCAGGCGCGGAATTTCATCCGGTCATAGGGCTGTCCCATATTCCCGGTGGCGGTCACGATCTTCACCACGTCGGCCCCCTCCCGGAGGAGATACCGCACGGCACGGACACACTCATCCGGACCGTCCACCAGAATGCTGCGCAGCGAGGTTTCCTTCACAAAATCGTAAGGGAGAATGGGCCAGTCGCCATGGCCGCCGGTGGGGGAGAGGAATTCGATGGAGGTCAGGATGCGGGGACCGCGGCACAATCCTTTGGCAATGCCTTCCCGGATGCCCACGCCCCGGCCTTTGGCGCCCATTTCCCGAACGGTGGTATAGCCATGAGCCAGCAGTTCTTCGGCGTGGATCAGCGCCCGGATCAGACGGACGTCGTTGTTTTCAAAATAGCGCCGATAGGGCTCTTGCGTATGCATGCCGGACAGGTGGAGGTGAGCCTCGATCAGTCCGGGCATCACAAACTTGTCCGAGTAATCTTCCAGGGGGCAGTCCAGAACACCAAACGCGCCTGCCGGCCTGACTTCTGCGATCCGTCCGTTCTGGACCAGAATGTCCACATTCTGCCTGACCTCAGGCCCGATTCCATCAAACAGGGTTCCGGCACGCAGCAGGAAGCGGCTCTCCTGGCCGGCGTTCGCCACTTTGGTGCCTCGTACCGGTTCGTAAGCGAGACTCATGATTTTTTATCCCCTTTCTTGGCGCTGCGCCGGCTGATCAGCTTGGGCATCAGCAGAGCCGCCGCACACATGATCCACAGCACGATGCAAATGGGTCTGGTCACAAAAACGGTAATGTCATTGTTGGAGATGGCCAAGGCCCGGAAGAAGTTGGGTTCAATGATGGGCCCCAGAATCACGCCCAGCAGAAAAGCGGGCAGTGAATAATTGTACCGTTTCAGGAAAATAGACAAAATGGAGAAGGCCAGCATAATAAACAAGTCATTGACTTTATTGCGGCAGATATAACCACCCAGCAAACAAAAGACCGCGATCAGAGGCCCCAGAATGTAGGTGGGAAGTGAGACGATCTTTACCATGTATTTGGCGGCTATCATGCCCACAATGCTGGCCAGAATCCCAACCAGAATGACGGTGAGGAAGATGGCATTGGCTTCGGGAAGATAATTGCTGAAGAAGGTGGGGCCCGGCTGCATACCGTGCATGAGGAAGGCGCTGATAAACAGCACTGTGGTGCCGCTTCCGGGGATGCCCAGCGTCAGGGCTGGGACGATCGAGCCGGGCACACTGGAATTGTTGGCCGTGTCCGTGGCCACCAGCCCCTCGTAATGACCGGTGCCGAATTTTTCCGGCTCTTTGGAGATGGACCGGGACGTGCCATAGCTGGTAAAGGATGCGATGGTGGCGCCGGTGCCGGGAATGACGCCAATGACAAAGCCGATTACCGCGGAAATGGCCATGGCCTTTTTATAGCGGAATGCGGCTTTAAAGCCTTCCCACTGGCTCTTTACGTCCGTGGCTTCAGCCTTGGCTCCGCCCGTCCCAATGGATTTTTTAAAAATGAGGGAGTACAGCTCTCCCACGCCAAACAGGCCGAGCAGCAGGGGGATCTGGGGAACGCCGCCGTACAATTCTGGGATACCAAACGTGGAGCGGGTCACGCCGATGAAGTAATCCAGCCCGATGGTCCCCACCAACAGGCCCAGGATCGCGGAAAGCAGTCCTTTGGGTACGGAACTGCCGGTCAGAGAGGCCACGGCGGTCATCCCGAAAAGCGCCAGCATAAACATCTCGGGAGGACCAAAGCTCAGCGCGTATTTACCCAAAATAGGGGCAAAGATCAGGGCCAGGATACCGCCCGATACTGTGCCCATCAGGGAGGAGGCGAACGAGCAGCCCAGGGCTTGCCCCGCCATCCCTTTCTTGGTCATGGGGTATCCCTCCAGAGTGGATGCCGCGGTAGAGGGAGTGCCGGGGATGTTGATGAGAATGGCCGGAATAGAGCCTGCAGTCTGGCAGGCGATGAATACAGCAGTCATTAAAATGACTGCGGGAAATGGGTCGAGGAAGACGACAAAGGATAAGAATAAGGTCAGGATGTTGGTGTCGTTCAGGCCGGGTATGGCGCCCGCCAGCAGGCCGATCACCGCGCCGATCAGGATGAATAAGAGCACCTGGGGCGTACACAACTCCTGAAGACCCAGGATCAAATTTTCCATCGCGTTTTCCCCCTCAGAACAGCTTGCATTTCGGAAGCCGCAAGCCGAGCGCCAAATCAAACACCAGGTAAAAAGCCAGCGTGATCAGGACGGCAGCGACCAAAGCAGTTCGCCACTTCCTCTTGCTCAAATAGAGCACTAACCCAAAGCTGATCAAGAAATTGCACAAGTGAAGTCCAAGCTTTTTGAGCAGCAGCGCATACAAAACAAAGGCCGCAATCACCACAAAGATGGGGGATTTTGCTTTGATCCACGCGCCTACGCTGATCTGTTCCGGAGCGGTATCTTCCCGTTCCGGCGCTTTCTGGAGAAGCTCCACCGCCACGGCCACGACTGCGACAACACAGGCCGCCATCAGGCAGTAGGGCCAAAGGACCGCCTTGGAGGCATAGCCCTTCACAGAGAAAAAGTAATAGCCCACGTAACACAGAATCATACCCAGAAAGGCAAATTCGCCCCAAGGGATCCGTTTCTTCATATGGTTGCCCCTTCCTTAGGTAATAAATGGAAGATGCGCGGGGACCTGAGTCTCCGCGCATCCGCTGGGATCAGGCGTTGGAGGGATCCAGAAGGTAGGCGTACTCTTCCAGCGTCTCCATAAAGCCGACAGCATTTTCTTTGGTTTCTTCCGGCCCAAAATAGTCGATGAAGCGGTCCTGATTGGCGTTGACCAGATTGGTCTTGGCCTGCTCGGACTCAATGGCCTGCTTGTAGGTCTCCACCAGCATGTCATACACCTGGGGGTTCTTCTCCTGCATCTCCTTGGTGGTCCAGATGGAACAGTGGCAGGTGAGGTCAGGCATCTCAAAATCGGTGGCGAAATCATCCACGACCTGGGCGTCGGGCCAAATATCAGTGACAGGATTATTATTTCCAAAAATACCGATGACCTTCACCTGATCGGTCAGACCCACCGCAGTAGAGATACCGCCCACAGAAACATCAACATGACCGCCAATCAGGTCGTTCCGGGCGCCGGAACCGCCGCTGTAGGTGACCACGCTGGCATTCAGGCCAGCGGCCTCAACAAAGATCTGTGCGGTGATATTGGCGGGCGTGAGTGCCTGGGGGGTGGAGATGGTCAGAGGGGTGTCGGTAGTGCGGGCATATTCGATCAGATCGCTGGCGCTGTTGAAACGGTCATCGTCGATCCGGACCATCAGGCAGTTGGCGTCGGTATAGACATTGCCGATCCATGCGATGTCATCCACCGTGTAGGTAGAGTCCTGGAAAGCGAACATGCCCAACATAGCCTCGGGCAGGCCGCACAACACACCGAATTCGTCTTCGTCCAAGGCGCGCAGATCGTTCATGCCCATCAGATAGGTGTTGCCGGTATCCTCATAGATGTACTCAAAAGTAGTCCCCAGCGCCTCCTCCCACTGTGTGGTAAAAGTACGGGAGACGATATCCAGGCCTCCGCCCGCTGAAGCGGCTACAAAGTAGTTCAGCAGGTCGGCAGGATAGGTGGCCGCCTCAGGCTCGGAAGCTCCGGCAGTGCTGCTGCTTGTTTGGCTGGAGCCAGCCTGATTGGAAGCAGCCTGGTTGGAACCGGCAGATGTCTTGGAGCCGCATCCGCTGAGCATGACCGCCGCCATTACTGTCACCATAGCCGCACATAACAATCTGCGGAAATGAATGTTTCGTTTCATACTTGTTCCTTCCTTTCCATGATCAAAAATAATGTCTGTGTGTATCCGGGGATCGCTTTGACGAATTTATTGTATCTCCATTCAGCTAAATTTGTAAAATACGATAAATTTTGGTTCCCCATAACCTAAAGTTATGGTTACAATTCTAAAAATTGTGCATTTTGTTGACATTAAAAAAAGAATTTTGTATAATTTGAATAATTAGAAGCTAAAAATTGAGAAATTTTTAACAAAGCGAACAGATTTCTGCTGTTTTGAAAGGATGTGCCGGCCCATGTTGAAAATCAGTGACTACGAATTCCTGATCGCGCTGCATCGGAGCAGGAATATCACGCAGGCGGCGCAGTCCCTGTTCGTTTCCCAGCCCGCCCTGACCAAGCGGCTGCAGCAGATCGAGCAGGACTTGGACACCGTCATCGTAAACCGGAATGTAAAGGGAGTCCAGTTCACGGCAGAGGGAGAATATGTGGTCCAGTATGCCTACAAATGCATCGAGGATTACAAGGAACTGAAGCGTGGGCTATCCGGCCTCCATGAGCAGCAGGAGACCACCATCAGCATCGCTTCGGCGGGGACGCTGGCCCACGAATTGCTCCCCGCCCTGTTCCAGGCTTTTCGGAACGCCTATCCGCACATCCATCTGCGGCTTCAGGCCGTAGGCAGCGGAGAGTCCGCCCAGCGGGTCCACAACGGACAGGCGGATCTGGCCTTCGTATGCGGAGAACAGCCCTGGAATTTTCAGCGGATCACCATCCGCAGTGAGTACATGACACTGCTGTACCACAAGCCGGTGGAGTTGTCAGAGCTTCCCTTCTTATCCAGAATTGACCCGATGTTCAGTGTCAATTCCAGCCGGCTGGTGGCAAACTGGTGGCAGAATAATTTTGACATCCCACCCCGCATTTCCATGAATGTCCCAAACCTCCAGACCTGTGTCGCCTTTGTAGCCCGGGGGCTGGGATACAGTATTCTGATGGACCAGTCTGTTTATCAGGATAAGCCGCAGCTCTTTCGATATTTTCTCCGCGACAATCAAGGGGCTCCGGTAGAACGCCGGGATTATCTCATTTATCTGCCAGACGCTGAAAAGAAAGAGCCTGTGCGGGAATTTATTCAGTTTTGCAGAACATATTTTGCAACCTCAGTTGGCAATACGGAGTTGTCGCTTTGAATGGTGACGCCTCGCCGCCGAAAGCTGTTCAAACTTTTGGCAGCGAGGCGTGCGTCCCAAATGGATCGGACGGTACACGCTATACGCGCGCAAGGCGTCTGGAATGGCTGACGTTCTGCATGACCTGTGATTTACTGCATAAAAGGCCCCCCAATTCCCAAAGGAATCGGGGGGCCTAAACATTACGTGTTCAGCGGAAAGCAGCGATCAGGTTCTGGGGTTCTTGATGGCGGCCTGGGCGGCGGCCAGACGGGCGATGGGCACACGGAAGGGAGAGCAGGACACATAGTCCAGGCCCACATTGTGGCAGAACTCCACGGAGGAGGGGTCGCCGCCGTGCTCGCCGCAGATGCCCAGCTTCAGGTCGGGACGGGTCTGGCGGCCCAGCTTGGCGGCCATCTCCACCAGGCGGCCCACGCCGGTCTGATCCAGACGGGCGAAGGGATCGCTCTCGTAGATCTTGTTGGTGTAGTAGGAGTCCAGGAACTTGCCTGCGTCATCGCGGCTGAAGCCGAAGGTCATCTGGGTCAGATCGTTGGTGCCGAAGGAGAAGAACTCGGCCTCCTTGGCGATCTCGTCGGCGGTCAGGGCGGCGCGGGGGATCTCGATCATGGTACCGACGTGGTACTTCATGTCGGAGACGGCGGCCTTGATGATGGCGTCAGCGGTCTCCACCACGGTCTTCTTCACGAAGGCCAGCTCCTTGACCTCGCCCACCAGGGGGATCATGATCTCGGGGACCATATTCCAGTCGGGGTGACGGGCCTGGACATTCAGAGCGGCCTTGATAACGGCGCGGGTCTGCATGGCGGCGATCTCAGGATAGGTGACGGCCAGACGGCAGCCGCGGTGACCCATCATGGGGTTGAACTCGTGCAGGCCGGCGATGATAGCCTTGATGTCGGCCACGGACTTGCCCATATCCTTGGCCAGCAGCTCGATGTCGGCCTCCTCGGTGGGCACGAACTCGTGCAGGGGGGGATCCAGGAAGCGGACGGTCATGGGACGGCCCTCCAGGGCCTCGTACATGGCCTCGAAATCGCCCTGCTGCATGGGCTCCAGCTTGGCCAGAGCGGCCTCGCGCTGCTCCACGGTGTCGGAGCAGATCATCTGGCGGATGGCGGGGATACGGTCGGCCTCGAAGAACATGTGCTCGGTGCGGCACAGGCCGATGCCCTCAGCGCCGAACTTGACGGCCTGAGCGGTGTCACGGGGGTTATCGGCGTTGGTGCGGACCTTCAGCTGGCGGTACTTGTCAGCCCAAGCCATGATGCGGCCGAACTCGCCGGAGATGGAGGCGTCCACAGTGGGAATGGCCTCACCGTAGATGTTGCCGGTGGAGCCGTCCAGGGAGAGCCAATCGCCCTCGTGGTAGGTCTTGCCGGCCAGCTCGAACTGCTTGTTCTCCTCGTCCATCTTGATGGCGCCGCAGCCGGAGACACAGCAGGTGCCCATGCCGCGGGCCACGACGGCGGCGTGAGAGGTCATGCCGCCGCGGACGGTCAGGATGCCCTGGGAGGCGACCATGCCCTCGATGTCCTCGGGAGAGGTCTCCAGACGGACCAGGACCACCTTCTCGCCGCGCTCAGCCCACTCCTTGGCGTCCTCGGCGGTGAAGACGATCTTGCCGCAGGCGGCGCCGGGGGAGGCGGGCAGGGCGGAGGCCACGGGGGCGGCCTTCTTCAGGGCGGCGGGATCGAACTGGGGATGGAGCAGGGTGTCCAGGTTGCGGGGGTCGATCATGGCGACGGCCTCTTGCTCGGAGATCATGCCCTCGTCCACCAGGTCGCAGGCGATCTTCAGAGCGGCGGCGGCGGTGCGCTTGCCGTTACGGGTCTGGAGCATATACAGCTTGCCGTGCTCCACGGTGAACTCCATGTCCTGCATGTCGCGGTAGTGGTCCTCCAGCCGCTGGCACACGTCCTGGAACTGGGCGAAAGCCTCGGGGAACTTCTGGGCCATCTCCTCGATGGGCATGGGGGTACGGACGCCGGCCACCACGTCCTCGCCCTGGGCGTTGGTCAGGAACTCGCCCATCAGCTTCTTCTCGCCGGTGGCGGGGTTACGGGTGAAGGCAACGCCGGTGCCGCAGTCGTCGCCCATGTTGCCGAAGGCCATGGACTGGACGTTGACGGCGGTGCCCCAGGAACCGGGAATGTCGTTCATGCGGCGGTACACGATGGCGCGGGGGTTGTTCCAGGAACGGAACACGGCCTTGATGGCGCCCATCAGCTGCTCCTTGGGGTCGGCGGGGAAGTCGGAGCCGATCTTGGACTTGTACTCGGCCTTGAACTGGCCGGCCAGCTCCTTCAGGTCCTCGGCGGTCAGCTCCACGTCCTGGGTGACGCCGCGCTTGGCCTTCATCTCGTCGATGAGCTGCTCAAAGTACTTCTTGCCCACTTCCATGACCACGTCGGAGTACATCTGGATGAAGCGGCGGTAGCAGTCCCAAGCCCAGCGCTCGTTGCCGGACTTCTCGGCAATCACCTTGACCACGTCCTCGTTCAGGCCCAGGTTCAGGATGGTGTCCATCATGCCGGGCATGGAGGCGCGGGCGCCGGAGCGGACGGAGACCAGCAGGGGGTTCTCCAGATCACCGAACTTCTTGCCGGTGATCTCCTCCATCTTGGAGATGTACTCCATGATCTGGGCCTGGATCTCGTCGTTGATCTTCTCGCCGTCTTCGTAATATTGAGTACAGGCTTCGGTGGTGATGGTGAAGCCCTGGGGAACGGGCATGCCCAGATTGGTCATCTCGGCCAGGTTAGCGCCCTTGCCGCCCAGCAGCTCACGCATCTTGCCGTTGCCCTCGGAAAAGAGGTACACGAATTTAGTTGCCATTTACGTCATTCCTTTCTTGTGTGCGGCGGCGGAGCGTCCCAGACAGCCGGCTGTGGCTGAAAAAGGGGAGGCGGGCCGCCGCAAGTACCAAATTTTCCCGCATTTGGCGGGAAATAAAGTATCGCGCGAACTATTATACCATCTGCAGGAATTATTGCAATATTTTTTTGGCGATTTCCAACACAAATTTTAATAAAATTTCAGTAATTCGACGAAAAAAAGAACTTTTGCGCCGGCTTGGAAAGGAGAAGGAAAAAAGGATAGCACGGCGCTAAAGGGCGGCTTTCAGGGAAGAAAAAAGAGGAAAAAAGACGTTGAACAGGCAGAAAATGGATTAAGAGAGCACTTATTTCAAAATTCAATGCCTGGACGTGCCTGCTTCCCGGCGTCATAGGGGTGGCGTATTTTTTGAAAGCGGGTAATATAGTCCGCCCGCTCCTCCAGCTGGGGAAGCGGAACGTGGCCGGTGAGGACGATCTCACAGGACAAGGTTTCCAGAGTCTGCGAGAGGGCTTCCAGGGGGAGCAGGCCGGCCTCCACCGCGTCACACACTTCATCCAGAACCAGCAGGGCGCAGCGGCGTTCACGGGCAGCCTGAGCCGCCTGCTCCAGCAGGGCCAGGCTGCGGGCCTGCTCGGCCTCCCATTCTGCGGGAGACAGGGAAACGGTGAACTTCACCCGGTCGGGCACCGGGAGCAGGAGGACCTGGGGGAGCTGTGCCAGGGCGTACCGCTCGCCGGTGTCTCCGCCCTTCAAAAACTGGGCGACCGCTGCGGTCCCGCCTCGCCCCACGGTCCGCAGGACCAGCCCCATGGCCGCCGTGGTCTTGCCCTTTCCGTCGCCCCAGTAGAGATGGATCATATGGAACCCCCATTTCTGAGAAAGAATGGTATCATTATACCAGTTTTTACCCGGGAAATATACAGCAGAAGGAGAAAGGATGGGAACCGGCCTGTGTCCGCCCATGGAAAAACGGCAGACCGTTCCGGAACCGGAGCTGTCTGCCGTTTTAGGACGATTCTTGTGGATGGGAAGCTCAGTACCCCATCTCTTTGCCGGCCTTGCGGCGGCTGCGGAACTCCGCAGTGGCGGTGAACAGCACGTCGGAGGAGGAGTTCAGAGCGGTCTCGCAGGAGTCCTGGATGACGCCGATGATGAAGCCGATGCCCACCACCTGCATGGCCGCGTCGTTGGAGATCCCGAACAGGGAGCAGGCCAGGGGGATCAGCAGCAGGGAGCCGCCGGCCACGCCGGAGGCGCCGCAGGCAGCCAGGGAGGAGACCACGCTCAGCAGCAGGGCGGTGGCAAAATCCACCTGTACGCCCAGGGTGTTGGCGGCGGCCAGAGTCAGCACGGTGATGGTGATGGCGGCGCCGGCCATATTGATGGTGGCCCCCAGGGGGATGGAGACGGAGTATTTGTCCTCGTCCAGGCCCAATTCCTTGCACAGCCGCATGTTCACCGGGATGTTGGCGGCGGAGCTGCGGGTAAAGAAGGCCATCACGCCGCTGTCACGCAGGCACTTGAAGACCAGAGGATAGGGATTCTTCCGGATGCATACAAAGACGATCAGGGGATTGATGATCAGAGCCACAAAGAACATGCAGCCCACCAGGACCAGAATCAGGTGGATGTAGTCCTTGAAGGCGTCCAGGCCGGTGGTGGACACGGTGTCAAACACCAGGCCCATGATGCCGAAGGGGGCGCAGCTGATGACCCAGCGGATGGCCATGCCCATGGCGTCGGAGACGTCGGCCAGCATCTGCTTCGTGCCCTCTCCGGCGGCGCGGAGGGCCAGGCCGAAAACCACGGCCCAGAGCAGGATGCCCATGTAGTTGGCGCTGGAGATGGCGGAGATGGGGTTGCTGACGGCGTTGGTCAGCAGGTTCATGATGACCTCGCCGATGCCCCCGGGAGCGGCGCTCTCCGCCGCCTGGTCCAGCAGGAGGGTGGAGGGGAAGGCGAAGCTGGCCACCACAGCGCACAGGGCGGCCAGGAAGGTGCCTGCCAGGTAGAGGATGATGACGGTCTTCATGTTGCTGCCGGAGCCGCCCTTGTGCCGGGCCAGGGAGTGCATGACCAGGAAGAAGACCAGCAGAGGGGCCAGGGCTTTCAGCGCGCCCACAAACAGGGTGCCCAGAATACCGATCACAGAGGCGGAGGGGATCAGAACGCCCAGGATAACGCCCAGGATAAGGCCGAGGAGGATGCGTTTGATGAGGCTGATGCGGTTCCACTTTTGGATCAATTCCATGTTCCTAATTCCTTTCTTGTCGCGCAGGTGGCGTAGATGGTCAAATGTTTTTCATGGACGCACATTTGACGGCAAAAAAATCCCACCCCTCTGGGTGGGATTTTTCACTGGAGCGAGTGACGAGGCTCGAACTCGCTACCTCCACCTTGGCAAGGTGGCGCTCTACCAGATGAGCTACACTCGCAGCGACAAATGGTATTATAGCAGATATTGAGCCAATGTCAATAGGAAAATTCAGAAAAAAGAAATTTTTTGTCAGGCGGGGGAAACGGTATCTTCCCCCTCGGAAAGCGCGGTGCAGGGCGGGACGGAATCCCGGTCCCATTCATAGCCCGCCTCCTCCATCTGCTGGTCGGTCAGGAAGGGGCTGTCCTCAGCCGCGGTCCTGGACAGGTCCAGATGGCGCCAGCCCGCCTGGGTGCTGACCAGATTCCAGGCGTGGGGCTCTCCGTCGAGGGAACCCTCCACGATCTGGCAGGAAAACTCCAGCTGTCCGCACAGCAGGGACATGGAGAGAGCCAAACCCAAGCTGTCCGCGCGGTGCTGAACCAGGGCGTGGTAGGCGGTGGAGCCGCCCTCAGGATCATAGGCAGCGGCGTCCAGAATGGCTTGACGGATGTCCAGAAGCCCCTCGTCCTCCACGGCGTCCCACAGCACGGCGGCCATTTCCTCAGACGCCAGGGCCAGGGCCTGCTTGCGCCGCTCCAGCTCGTCCCGCTCCAGCTGGTAGGTCAGCAGGACCTCCACGACGCGCTGCCGCCCGCTCTCCGGGTAGAAGGTGATCTCAGCCTGGGGATAGTCCAGGGCGGTCTCCGGCGCGGCCAGGTAGGCCTGCCGGATGAGGGACTGGATACCGTCGTAGTCCTCGTTAAAATAGCTGATGCGCAGCACCCGTTCCGTGGCGAAGGCGGCCATGGCCTCCTCCAGCTCGCTGCGGATGGCGGTGGTGCCGGTGGCGGAGATGATGGAGGCCACCTGTTCCCGGCTGCGCCGGTAGGTGATCTGGACCTCGGCCTCGTCGTAGGTGACGATGGAGGCGAGATTGTATTTGATGAAATCCACCGCGTAGGCCCCCAGGGGGTCCTCCTGGACCACCTCCAGGCAGGCGGCTTCCAAGTCGGCCTCCACATCCTGAGAATCGCCGTACAGACGGATGGACCCGGTTTCCACGCCCTGGGAGATAAAATACATCAGGGCGTTGACCAGTTCCTGGTAGCTGTCCGCCCGGAGGACAGAGGGATCGCCTTCGGCGGTGGGGTTGGAGTTATGGGGGGTGACGTCCACATAGTCCCGTTCCAGAAGGGAGGAGCACCCTGTCATGAAAAAGGAGAACGCCAGTATGCCGGCCAGCAGCTTCCGTCTCACAGCGGATGCCTCCCTTCCAGAATTGATGGGATCAATACCCCAGATCCTGGTCCACCAGGATGACCTCCATGCGCGCCATCCAGGAGGGCTTGCCCCACAGCACGGTGAGGGCCTTGCAGATGCGCTCGGGGCTCTTGCAGTTGTAGCAGCGGTCCCCCTTGACGGCGCAGGGGGTCTTGCGGCCCAGACGCTGGGCGTTTTTGGGGGCGGCGATGTTGCGGGCGCGCCACAGGGCGGCGTCGTAGTCGGGGGCGATCTTGTTCCGGCCGGCCACCAGATAGACGGTGGGATGGCCGTACATGGTGGAGGCCACCCGGTTGCCGTTGCCGTCGATGTTGATGATCTCCCCGGTCTCGGCCAGGCCGTTGACAGAGCTGATGTACACGTCGGTGGCCATGGCGTCGGCCAGAGCGCCGCCCTCCCAGTGCCAGACCACCCGGTTGTGGGCGGAGAGGCGGGGATAGAGGCCCATCTCCTTCAGGGTCATGGAGCCGCCGAAGGCCACGCTCTTGCCGTCGATCTGTCCGTCCAGATAGTCGGCGGCCTGTTCGGCGGTGTCGAAGCAGCGGACGGTGCAGCCCATCTGCTCCAGGTTCTCGGTGAGTTTCTTGAAATCGGTCATGTGGGGTCTTCCTTTCTATAATTTGTTTCTCTATATGTCATTTTTTTGATAGCGGCGGAATCCCAATCCCAGGACCTCATGGGCGTTGCAGACGATGAGAAAGGCGTCCGGGTCCATCTCCTGTATCAACTGTTTCAGCGCGACGATCTGACGCTGCTTGAAGGCACACATGAGCACCAGCTTTTCCTCGCCTGAGAAGCTGCCTTCTCCATACAGAAAGGTGGTACCCCGGTCCAGCTGGCGGTCAATGGCCTCGGCCATGGGACGGGGATGGGAGGTGACGATATAGGCCACCTTGGAGGAATCCATGCCGTACAGTACCCAGTCCATTACCATGGAGGAGATATACAGGGCGATGATGCCGTACAGCGCGCTGTTCAGACTGCGGAAGGCCACGGCCACCGCCAACAGCAGGGCCAGGTCTACCATCATCAGCAGCTTGCCCATGGGAAGCCAGGCGAAGGGCAGCTTCAGCAGCCGGGCGATCAGGTCGGTGCCCCCGGTGGTGGCTCCCTTCGAGAAGATCATGCCCAGAGCGATCCCCAGCGTCATGCCGCCGAAAATAGCGGCCAACATGGGATCCATGGGCGGAAAGTCAAACAGGATCGCAAACAGGTCCACCAGCACCGAGGTGGCGGCCATGGCAAAGAGGGAGGATACCAGCGCGCGCCCGCCCAAGAACCTCCAGCCCAGGACGAACAGGGGGATGTTAGCCACCAGCACCACTGTGCCGATGGGAATGGCGGGCACAAAATGATTCAGGATCATGCCCAGGGCGGTGAGGCCGCCGAATCCGATCTGATTGGGAACGTAGAACCAATCGAAGCACAGGGAATAGATGACAGAACCCAGGGCGATCCAAATGTAATCGCTCAAGAAACGGGATAATCCAGAGGATTTCATAGAGGACCTCCTTGCAAAGCGTGTTACAGCAGCGTCATCTGTTCCTCGCCCCGGTCAGCCTCCCGGAGGAGGGCGCCGGCAATGGGCAGGGAGCGCGCCCGGTAGCGGGCGGCGTTGACAATATGGGTGGAGGACAGGGGCAGGGCCTTTTCCACCTTATATTTCGGCTTCAGGGTCATGACGTTGACGCCCTGGGTGGTACGGGTGGTCTTGGGGTTCAGGCTGGCGGTGTGGAAGACCACGCACCGCCCCTCGGTGGAGATGACCGCCATCTCCAGGTCCTCCTTCAGCAGCTGGGCGGATACCAGGGGGGCCTTGTCCGAATAGGCGCCGGTGAGCTTTTTCCGCTTGGTCTGGGTCTGGTAGGCGGACAGCTCCACCCGGGCGGCCTTGCCGTTGTCGAAGAAGAACAGCACATGACCGGAATAGTCCCCGGGGATGCAGGCCCAGACCGCCCTTTCCTCCGGGTCCATAGCCAGCTTGGTGGGCAGGTAGTCTCCCAGTGCGCTGGCCTTGGTGTCATCGAAGTCGGACAGCCGGGTCTTGTAGCACTGCTGCCGGTCCGTGAAAACCAGCAGCTCGTCCCGGTTGTTGGCCTCCCATTGGAGGAAGGGGCCGTCCCCTTCCTTATATTTCTGTTCGCTGGCCATGCGCAGAGACTGGGGGGTAATCTTTTTCAGATAGCCCTCCCGGGAGAAGAACAGGTGGACGGGGTAGTCGGGGGTCTCGTCCTCCTCCACCGCGGCGGCCTCCGCCTCGTGGTCATAGACGATGTCTGTGCGGCGGGGGACGGCATACTTCTTTTTCACCTCCGCCAGCTCATCCATGATGATTTTGCGGATACGTTTGGGGGAGTTGACCGTGTCCTCCAGATCAGCGATCTCCTCCTCCAGGGCGTCTACCTCCTGGGTGCGTTTGAGGATGTACTCCTTGTTGATGTTGCGCAGACGGATGTCTGCCACATATTCCGCCTGGACCTGGTCGATCCCGAAGCCGATCATCAGGTTGGGGATGACCTCCGCGTCCTCCTCCGTGTCCCGGATGATCTTGATAGCCCGGTCGATGTCCAGCAGGATGCGCCGCAGGCCTTTCAGCAGGTGCAGCTTCTCCTTTTTCTTCCCCATGGAGTAGTATACCCGCCGGCGCACCGACTCCATCCGCCAGGCGGTCCACTCCTCCAAAATCTCCCGCACTCCCATGACCCGGGGCATCCCGGCGATGAGAATGTTAAAGTTGCAGGACTGGCTGTCCAGCAGGGGGGTGGAGCGAAACAGCTTGGCCATCAGCTTGTCGGGGTCTGTCCCCCGCTTCAGGTCGATGGTCAGTTTCAGACCGGACAGGTCGGTCTCGTCCCGCATGTCGGCGATCTCCTTGACCTTCCCCGCTTTGACCAGCTCGGTCACCTTGTCCATAATGGCCTCGGTGGTGGTGGAGTAGGGGATCTCATAGACCTCGATGAGGTTCTCCTCTTTGTTATAGCGCCACTTGGAGCGCACCTTGAAGGAACCCCGCCCGGTGCGGTAGATCTCGCTGAGGGCGGCTTCGTCGTAGAGCAGCTCGCCGCCGGTGGGCAGGTCCGGGGCCTTGAGGGTGGACATGATGTCGTGGTCCGGGTCCTTTAGAAAGGCGATGGTGGTGTCGCACACCTCCCCCAGGTTGAAGCCGCACAGGTTGGAGGCCATGCCCACGGCGATGCCCTGGTTGGCGGACACCAGCACGTTGGGGAAGGTGGTGGGCAGAAGGGTGGGCTCTTTCAGCTTGCCGTCGTAGTTGTCCACAAAGTCCACCGTGTCCTGGTCGATGTCCCGGAACAGCTCGGCGCAGATGGGGTCCAGCCGGACCTCGGTGTACCGGGAGGCGGCCCAGGCCATGTCCCGGGAGTAGACCTTGCCGAAGTTGCCCTTGGAGTCCACCAGGGGATGGAGCAGGGCGCCGTAGCCCCGGGAGAGGCGGACCATGGTGTCGTAGATGGCGGCGTCGCCGTGGGGGTTGAGCTTCATGGTCTGGCCCACCACGTTGGCGCTCTTGGTCCGGGCCCCGCCCAGCAGCTTCATCTGGTACATGGTGTACAGCAGCTTCCGGTGGGAGGGCTTGAAGCCGTCGATCTCCGGGATGGCCCGGGAGACGATGACGGACATGGCGTAGGGCATATAGTTGAGCTCCAGCGTCTCGGTGATGGGCTGTTCCAGCACCTCGGCCCGCAGGCCCATGACGTTGGGGTTGATAACTTTTGGTTTGTTTTCGTTGGGGGCCTTTTTCTTAGCCATTGGGATCAGTCCTTATCTGAAAATACCTTATAAATAAATTTATCCTTGGAAGGCCTGTGAGACGGGAGCTGTTCAAGGCTCCTTGGGGGCGTACTCCATGCCGAAGGGGGTGGCGGCCAGGCCGCCCTTGCCCGTCTCCCGGAGGGTGTGGGGCAGGGAGCGGCCCACCTCGGCCATGGCGTCCAGCACCTGATCGGCAGGGACCCGGCTCCCGATGCCCGCCAGGGCCATCTGGGCGGCGGACAGGGCGTCCATGGCCCCGATGACATTGCGCTTGACGCAGGGCACCTCCACTAGACCGCCCACCGGGTCACACACCAGCCCCAGCAGGTTTTTCACCGCCATAGCGCAGGCGTGGACCATCTGTTCCGGGGAGCCCCCCTGGAGGTGGACCAGGGCGGGGGCGGCCATGGCGGCGGCGGAGCCGATCTCCGCCTGACAGCCTCCCTCGGCCCCGGAGATGGAGGCACGCTCGGCGATGACCATGCCGAAGCCGGCGGCCACATAGAGAGCCTGGACCAGCTGGTCTTCGCCGGCGCCGAAATGGAGGCGGTAGGGGAGCAGGACCGCCGGCAGCACCCCGCAGGCCCCCGCCGTGGGGGCGGCCACGATGCGCTTCATGCAGGCGTTGCACTCCCCCATCCGCAGGGCGCCGGCCATCACGTCGGACAGGAAGGGGCCGCACAGGGTGTTTCCGGCTTGGGCGTAAGCGGCCATCTTGCCGCCGTCGCCCCCGACCAGACCGCTGGCGGATCGGTCTCCGGCGCTGTAACCCTCGTCCGCCTGGACCATGACCTCCAGCATGGCGGTCATCCGGGCCATGGACTCCTCCCGGGCGATGTTCTGGCGGGCGCAGTCAGATAATAAAATGTTCTCCCACAGGGGCAGACCGGACTGCTCCGTGTCCCGGAGCATCTGGTCCAGGGAAGTGAATTCGATCATAGGGCTTCCTCCTCCGGCGTGTATCGGGTGACCCGCAGGATGCCGGGCAGAGCCCGGACCTCCCGGGCGGCTTCCTGGGGGATAGGCTGGTCGCACTCGATGACCATGACGGCGCTGCCGCCCCGGCCGCCCCGGTTGAGCTGGAGGGTGGCGACATTCAAGCCGCGGCCTGCCAGTACCCCGGTGACCTGGCTGACGCAGCCGGGCTGGTCGGTGTTATGGACCACCAGAGTGGGCAGCTCCCCGCTGAAGGAGGTGTCCAGGCCGTCCACCCGGAACACCCGGATGCGGCCGCCTCCCGGGGAGGAGGCCCCCACCTCCAGCTTGCCGCCCTGGGCGCCCTCCAGCCGGATGAGAACGCTGTTGGGATGAACGTCCCGGAGGGTGCAGGAGCCGAAGGTGAATTCCAGCCCCCGCTCCTTGGCCAGGGCAAAGCTGGCCGGCACCCGGCTGTCATCGGGGGCCAGTCCCAGCAGTCCGGCGATGAGGGCCTGGTGGGTGCCGTGGCCCTCGCCGGTGGAGGCGAAGGAGCCGTGGAGCAGCAGCTCCGCCCGCACCGGTTCCTGGCCCAGCAGGGCCCGGGCCATCCGGCCGATGCGTACCGCTCCCGCCGTGTGGGAACTGGAGGGACCCACCATCACGGGGCCCAGAATATCAAATAAGTTCATAGAAAGCTCCTCCGAAATGTATCACGCCTCGCCTGTTCGCGACGCGGTCATAAGCCCCTGAGACTGCGCCGAAACCCGGTGCCGCCTTTGGCACCCCCTGGGTTTCCGGCATCCGCTCCAGGGCTTATGCCGCTGCTCACGACGGCTCGGACGCTTGGCGGTATCACGCCTCGCCTGTTCGCGACGCACGGCTTCCTTACGGCTCGGGCTTGAAACAGCCACATTCTGCGGCTTCGGTTTCTCGCCCTCGCTCCAGTCCATCCGTGCTGCTCACGACGGCTCGGACGCTTGGCGGTATCACGCCTCGCCTGTTCGCGACGCGGTTCTAAGCCGTCCGACTACGCGGAAACCCATCCGGGGCCTGTGGCCCCTCCTTGGGCTTTCCGCTCCGCTCCCGTCTTAGCCCGCTGCTCACGACGGCTCGGACGCTTAAGAAATATCCGCTAAATCCAGATATTTATACCCGTTGTCGGCGATATGGTTCTTCCGCCCGGGCAGGTCGTCCCCCAGCAGCAGGTCGAAGACCTGGGCGGTGCGCTCCACGTCCTCGGGCATGACCTTGATGAGGCGGCGGGTCTCGGGGGACATGGTGGTCAGGGCCATCATCTCCGGGTCGTTCTCGCCCAGGCCCTTGGACCGCTGGACGTCGTACTTCTTCCCCTCCAGAGAGGCCACAATGTCGTTTTTCTCCTTGTCGGAGTAGGCGAACCAGGTTTTCTCCTTACAGGTGATCTCATAGAGGGGGGACTCGGCGATATAGACGTAGCCCTCCTGGATGAGGGTGGGGGTCAGGCGGTAGAGCATGGTGAGGATCAGGGTCCGGATCTGGAAGCCGTCCACGTCGGCGTCGGTACAGATGACCACCTTGTTCCAGCGCAGGTTGTTCAGGTCGAAGGCGGCCATGTCCTTGGCCCGCTTGTCGTGGACCTCCACCCCGCAGCCCAGCACCTTGAGCAGGTCGGTGATGATCTCGCTTTTGAAGATCTTGCCGTAGTCCGCCTTGAGGCAGTTCAGAATCTTGCCCCGGACGGGCATGATGCCCTGGAACTCCGCGTCCCGGCTCATCTTCACGCTGCCCATGGCGGAGTCGCCCTCCACGATGTACAGCTCCCGCTTGGACACGTCCTTGGTGCGGCAGTCCACGAATTTCTGTACCCGGTTGGACAGGTCCATGCTGCCGGTCAGCTTTTTCTTGATGTTCAGACGGGTCTTTTCCGCGTTTTCCCGGGCCCGCTTGTTGATGAGGACCTGTTCGCCAATCTTCTGGGCGTCCAGGGGATTCTCGATGAAATAGACCTCCAGCTGGGACCGGAGGAAGTCGGTCATGGCCTCCTGGACGAACTTGTTGTTGATGGCTTTCTTGGTCTGGTTCTCATAGGAGGTCTGGGTGGAGAAATTGTTGCTCACCAGCACCAGGGCGTCCTGAATGTCGGGGAAGGTGATCTTGCTCTCATTTTTGGTGTACTTGTTCTGCTGTTTCAGGTAGGCGTCAATGGCGGAGACAAAGGCGGACTTCATGGCCTTTTCCGGGGAGCCGCCGTGCTCCAGCCAGGAGGAGTTGTGGTAATGCTCGATGACCTGGACTTTGTTAGAGAAGCAGAAGGAGACGGACAGCTTCACCTTGTATTCGGGCTTGTCCGCCCGGTCCCGGCCCTTCCGCTCCGTCTGCCAGAAGACGGGCAGGGTGAGGGCGCCCTCCCCCGCCAGTTCGGCTACATAGTCCACGATGCCGTTCTCATACTGAAAATCGGTGGTTTCGAACTTGTTGGGGGCGGTCTCGCTCCGGAAGCGGAAGGTGACGCCGGCATTGACCACCGCCTGGCGCTTCATCACGTCCAGATAGTAGGACTCGGGGATGTCGATGTCAGTGAAGACCTCCAGGTCGGGCTTCCAGCGGAAGGTGGAGCCCGTCTTCTTTCCCCGGTCGGTGGGCTCCTTGGTCAGCCCGCCGATGTTCTCACCCTTTTCAAAATGGAGGGTATACTTGAAGCCGTCCCGGCGGATGACGGCGTCAAAGTATTCGCTGGCGTACTGGGTGGCGCAGGAACCCAGGCCGTTGAGGCCCAGGGAATATTCATAGTTGTCCCCGCTGCCGTTCTCATATTTGCCGCCGGCGTACAGCTCGCAGAAGACCAGTTCCCAGTTATACTTCTGCTCCTTCTCGTTCCAATCCACCGGACAGCCGCGGCCCTGGTCCTCCACCTCGATGGACTTGTCCAGGTAGCGGGTGACGGTAATGAGCCGGCCGTGGCCCTCCCGGGCCTCGTCGATGGCGTTGGACAGGATCTCGAACACCGCGTGTTCACAGCCCTCCAGCCCGTCGGAGCCAAAGATGACGCCGGGGCGCATCCGGACCCGGTCGGCCCCTTTCAGAGAGGTGATGGATTCGTTGCCGTAACTGGGTTTCTTCTGAGCCATGGTAAAACTTCCTCACTGTTCCAAAATGCGCCGGAGCGCACATAATAATACAGCCTAATCATACCAAACCTTATGGCGGAAAGTCAAGAAAAGCAGCGGGAAGGCACAAGCGCCCGGAAGCGCGGAGCGGGCGCATGGGTCCGGGGTGGGCTGAGATGGAAAAATCCTGCGTGAGTAAGGGGAAGTTTCTGAGATATATTAAGAAAAAGTGAACTTCATTTTTAGGTGTTGCAAAAACGACCGCAATCTGGTACAATGTAATCCTGTCTGAGTTGCAGAATCAGAAGGTAATTCTGCCGAAACACCAAAGAAAACGGCAGTGAGGAGAATGACACACATGGATAAAAACCAGAGAGAAGCACGCCGGCGCCAGGAAGATCGAGCCCTTAACCGGGGCCTGATGTGGGTGGGAGGAGCCATTGTCCTGGAATTCCTGCTGCTGCTTGTCAATCGTTATTATATTCACTTCAAGACGTCGGAAGTCGACATTGCCATCGCCCTTCGGACCGGGCTGAAGTTCCTGCGGGTCGCGGGCGCCGCGGCCGGGATCGCGGCCCTGGTTTGGGCGGTCCTCCGTTTCCGGAAGGGCGAAAAGACCGGGCTGCCCCTGGTCCTGGCCCTGGCCTGCGGAGCGCTGGCCGTCTGTGCCCATATCACGATGGCTTATCAGGAGTCCGGGGTCCGGATGCTGTTCCTGATGGTCCCCGCCTGGGCGGGGCTGGCCCTGATCTACTACCTCTATCAGCGGGAATTTTTCCTGGGCGCGGTGGCCGGCGGCCTGTCTGTTCTGGGCCTGTGGTTCGTGCGCTACGGCAGCCGGTTCAGCCTGGAGACGGTGCTGACCCTGGTGGGCGTGCTTCTGGTGGCTGCCGCCGCCCTGTGGCTGAAGAAGAACAACGGCGTTCTGAAACGGGGAGAGAGTGAGACCAGGATCATGTCCAAAAACACGTCCTATCCCCTAATCCTGGCCAGCTGTCTGGTGGGTCTTCTGGTCCAGCTGGCGGCTATGGCATTGGGCGCCAATCTGGCCTACTATCTGATGTTCGCCATGGTGGCGTGGCTGTTCGCCCTCCTGGTATATTATACCGTCAAACTGATGTGACCATCATAAAAATCAGCGGTCCCGCGGAAAACGGGACCGCTGATTTTTTATGTCAAAGGAAGGACCTTCTCCCGGTAGATCCGGGAATAGAGCACCAGCGCGGCCCCGCAGGTAAACAATTCCGCCAGTGGGAAGCACAGAAAAGTCCAGCCGGGGCGGAAGAAGACCAGAAACAGGGCGGTGGGGAGGAGCAGGATGATCTGGCGCAGCAGCGTCACCGCCAGGGAGTGGGAACTGCGGCCCATGGATTGAAAAGAGGCGGAGCAAATGATGCTGACCGCGGCCAGGGGGAAGGAGAGGGCGGTCATCCGCAGGGCGGGCACACCCAATTCCACAGCCGCGGGTCCGGCTTGGAAGCACAGGGCGAGCAGCGGCCGGGCGAACAGCCAGAGCAGGATCGTTCCAGTCAGAGCGGTGGCAAGGGCGATCAGCATTCCAAAACGGATGGAGCCGGAGATCCGCTTGCCGTCCCTGGCGCCGTAATTATAGCTGATGATGGAGATGAGCCCGTTGTTGACGCTGAACACGGGCATAAAGACGAAGGACTGGAGCTTGAAGTAGACTCCCAGGACCCAAACGGCGGTTTCGGACCACAGGGTCAGGATGCTGTTGAGTCCCAACGACATGAGACTGCTCATGGACTGCATCAAAACGGCGGGCGCTGCGATCCGGCATATCTCCCGGGCCAATGGGGGTTGGAAGCGGAAGGACCTTGGGGAAATGGGAAGCTGTTGGCGGACCCGGCGGATCAGCACCAGGCCGGTGAGGCCGCCTGTGATCTGGCCGGTCACCGTGGCGACAGCGGCGCCCCGTACTCCCATGCCAAAGCCAAAGATGAGGATCGGGTCCAGAATGATATTGACCAGAGAGCCGACCCCCTGGACGATCATGAAACCGGCGGGGTGGCCGGTGGATTGCAGGACCCGCTCACAGGGGAATTGGAGGCACATGCCGATGGACAGGCAGCAGCAGATACGCAGATAGGCGGCCCCCTGTTCCACAACTTCCGCCGTGCCTGAACAGGCGTTCAAATAGGTGCGGCAGGCGAAAAGACCGAAGGACAGGAACAGCAGCCAGCACAAAAAGTAGAGGAGGAAACCGTGGAGGACCGCGCTGTTGGCTTCGTCCATCCGCTTTTTTCCCAGACGGTGGGCCAATGTGGCGTTGAAGCCCACCCCTGTGCCCACACAGAAGGCCACCATCAGAGTCTGAATGGGGTAGGCGTAGGAAAGAGCCAAGAAGGCTGTGTCGCTGATACGGGCTACGTAGATACTGTCCACCAGATTATAGACCGCCTGGGTCAGCATAGACAGCATGATGGGCCAGGACATACTGAGGACCAGCCGCTTCACGGGCATGGTCCCCAGAATATTTTGTTCCGCAGACGTGCCGATCACCGCCTTTGTGACAGGGAATATGGTGGCTCCATAGTCAAAAAATGATATATTCAGTATATCATACCGCTCTGTTCCGGGCAAGGTGATCTGAAAAACTCCAATGCTCTCATTGTTTTCAGGGAGTAAGTTACTGCCGGTGATTCCGGTGTAAGCACCGGTTCTGTTGACTTGACCGCGACGGTGAAATTGGGATTGTGCGAGGAATCATATTCTGATTTGTTTCCCGTGTGCGTAGGGGCGATGGTTTGCTGGGCTGCTGTTGCACCGTTTCCATTTCAATCCACCCACCCCGTGCGGGGTGGGACGTTGTTAACTGTGGGCCGGGTGCTGGACCTGATGATTTCAATCCACCCACCCCGTGCGGGGTGGGACCGCATTTGTCAATGAGTACGGGAAGCGCGGTCAATTTCAATCCACCCACCCCGTGCGGGGTGGGACCAAGGCCTTGGCGTCGGCCAGCAGATCTGGCATGATTTCAATCCACCCACCCCGTGCGGGGTGGGACCAGGTCATCACAAATCCGCAGGGTCAGTTTCAAATTTCAATCCACCCACCCCGTGCGGGGTGGGACTCCAACTGCGGCGGCAATATGCAGCGGCTGGTCATATTTCAATCCACCCACCCCGTGCGGGGTGGGACGACATAGCTGACCTTTTACTGCCGCTTTACCACAATTTCAATCCACCCACCCCGTGCGGGGTGGGACCCGAGCAGCTTGCCAGGTACAAGCGAATTTACAGCGTATTTCAATCCACCCACCCCGTGCGGGGTGGGACTTGAATTTCATTTTCTTTCCCTCCAGATGATTGTATTTCAATCCACCCACCCCGTGCGGGGTGGGACACCCTGTCCGTGTCCGTGGGCCAGACCTTTGCCGTATTTCAATCCACCCACCCCGTGCGGGGTGGGACGTTCCCGTGACTACATCGACGCCGAGCGCATTTCCATTTCAATCCACCCACCCCGTGCGGGGTGGGACCATGGCGCTCGGATTGGGCGAGGGCTGGGATGATATTTCAATCCACCCACCCCGTGCGGGGTGGGACCACAGCGCGTCCGCTTTTTTTATATAATATTTTCAATTTCAATCCACCCACCCCGTGCGGGGTGGGACCTGGTCGGGCAGTATTTTGAGGAGGTAAGCTGATGATTTCAATCCACCCACCCCGTGCGGGGTGGGACCCCGTACTCGGTGGATGTGAACGTCGAAAAGGTATTTCAATCCACCCACCCCGTGCGGGGTGGGACGGTAAATTCAAAGTTCATTGTGCAAAACTTTAATAATTTCAATCCACCCACCCCGTGCGGGGTGGGACCAAAAGATTTATAAACCGATGCTTTACCTTTGAATTTCAATCCACCCACCCCGTGCGGGGTGGGACATGGAAAACTCGTTGGTGACTGTTGTAACTTCAAAATTTCAATCCACCCACCCCGTGCGGGGTGGGACTTTGTTTGGAGGATACCCCAATTCTTAAACGTAATTTCAATCCACCCACCCCGTGCGGGGTGGGACTGGAGATCAACCGGCGGATCTTCCGTGCATTCCGATTTCAATCCACCCACCCCGTGCGGGGTGGGACATAAGCCCCTGAATAAATCATACCGGCGATAAAATTTCAATCCACCCACCCCGTGCGGGGTGGGACAACTTGCGACCATTACTTGCATTACCGCAAAGCATTTCAATCCACCCACCCCGTGCGGGGTGGGACGGCATTATATTTAACGACAACACCCGTTTTATTAATTTCAATCCACCCACCCCGTGCGGGGTGGGACGAACTTCCCTCTCTTTTCCGTTGTATTTCAAAACTTATTTCAATCCACCCACCCCGTGCGGGGTGGGACAACTTCCCTCTCTTTTCCGTTGTATTTCAAAACTTATTTCAATCCACCCACCCCGTGCGGGGTGGGACCTGACTTTGGTAAATCAATAATTCTCTGATTAGAAATTTCAATCCACCCACCCCGTGCGGGGTGGGACTGTCTGCTTTTAACAGATACTTAGCAAACTTATCATTTCAATCCACCCACCCCGTGCGGGGTGGGACGGACAGGCCACAGGCCGGAAAGGACAACACATTATATTTCAATCCACCCACCCCGTGCGGGGTGGGACAATGCTCAAACTCTTGGTCAATGAGAACATCCTTCATTTCAATCCACCCACCCCGTGCGGGGTGGGACAGTTACTCATGTCAACAGTAATGTTGGCAGTAGTATTTCAATCCACCCACCCCGTGCGGGGTGGGACTGGGTGGTATTTACGGCAGGACATTATATGGAATATTTCAATCCACCCACCCCGTGCGGGGTGGGACCAATGCCCTCCAGACTGCCCACATGGTCAAGCTATTTCAATCCACCCACCCCGTGCGGGGTGGGACACCATCACGAAGTACCACAGACAACTCATCCTCAATTTCAATCCACCCACCCCGTGCGGGGTGGGACAGTGCAACGGAAACCTTAGCTGGGACCGGCAATAAATTTCAATCCACCCACCCCGTGCGGGGTGGGACGACAGACGAACTGCTGCCGGAGTGTAAAGAATGCAATTTCAATCCACCCACCCCGTGCGGGGTGGGACGTGGCGGAGGATACTTCAGGCGGAAAGCCTGATTTACATTTCAATCCACCCACCCCGTGCGGGGTGGGACGTTCATGCCTCTTGATTATGAGGAAATTATTGAATTTCAATCCACCCACCCCGTGCGGGGTGGGACGAGTTGGCAACGCTTATCCCGGCAGTAGTAACAAATTTCAATCCACCCACCCCGTGCGGGGTGGGACCAGCCTTGCAAGCGCTGCAACCCGTAAATAGCCATTTCAATCCACCCACCCCGTGCGGGGTGGGACCTGCCCTGAAGGCCATCTTTGATACCGCCATTGAATTTCAATCCACCCACCCCGTGCGGGGTGGGACCATTGCTTTGGCGTCGGCCAGCAGATCGGGCATGATTTCAATCCACCCACCCCGTGCGGGGTGGGACCAGGCCGCTCCAGCGCCGTCAATGAAAACCGGATTTCAATCCACCCACCCCGTGCGGGGTGGGACTTTGAACCCACCATCAGGCAGCTGGCCAAGGCGATTTCAATCCACCCACCCCGTGCGGGGTGGGACGTACTATTACGGCAGCTACATACTGGCTGACCTATTTCAATCCACCCACCCCGTGCGGGGTGGGACTCCATCGCCTGCGGGGAGCCTATCCTGGCAGAGCAATTTCAATCCACCCACCCCGTGCGGGGTGGGACCTCCACAAAGAGGAGGCCGGGGCGTGAATAACTTTATTTCAATCCACCCACCCCGTGCGGGGTGGGACTGGTGTGTTGTTTAATCATTTCACACAAACTAAATTTCAATCCACCCACCCCGTGCGGGGTGGGACAGCAAACATGCACAAAATAACATGTTATACATTGCGCACAAGTGACAAAAGAACTGTAAATTACAGTCTTGATACCACAAAAATGGAGATACATTTTTAAAAAGACAAACAGTTCCAAGGCGGAAACCTGGTGCGAGCAGGCCGGAAAATTCCTGTCCGCTTCATCTTCGCACCTTTAAATGAACAGCACTCCTTCCGCATCATAGGTCTCTTTCGTTCCAAAGTGCTCAACTTTTGTTTGATAGTGATTCCCCAAATAATAGAACCGCAGGCTGTCCCGTTGTTCATCCATGATCGCGCAAAGCTTATGCTGCAGCATTTTAGCCTGTGCCGCGTCCACAACGCATTCAAACACGGAATTCTGAACACGCTGTCCATAATTGACACACTGTTTCGCGATTTGCCGCAGCCGTTTGCGTCCCGCGGCATCTTCCGTGTTTACATCATAGGTAATCAATACCAACATCCTGAGCACCTCATTTCCACAAAAAGGGCGGATATGCGTCCAAGTCGCCCCGGAGATACCGGGCCAACAGCAATGCCTGCATATACGGCACCAGCCCCCACGGCAGCTTTTCTCCCAAGTATGGGTGGGTGATGACCTCCTGCTTGCGCTCCTGCCAGCTTTTCAGGAATTTTCTTCTCCCATCGTCTGACAGATGAACCGCGCCATTTTCCGCGGTAATGAAATCTTCAGGCGCCAAGACACGGTTGTTGACCAGCGTCAGCACAAAACGGTCCGCCATACAGGGACGCAGCTCCTCCATCAGATCCAAAGCCAGAGAGGTCCTGCCGGGGCGGTCACGATGGAGAAAACCCACATAGGCGTCCAGCCCTGCGCTCTCCAGCGCCGAGGCACAGTCGTTGGCCAAAAGACCGTATGCAAAGGACAGCATGGCGTTGACGTTGTCCAGCGGTGGTCTCCGATTTCTGCCGTGGAAATAGAAGGATGCTTTCTCACGGAGAATCATATCGTCGAACACGTCAAAATAAGCTGCCGCGCCAACGCCCTCCAGGCCCCGCAGAGATTCCAGGGAAGACGCCTCTGTGACTTGAGAGAGCAGCCCCTTGATAGTTCCTGATGAGGCCCGGAACTTTTCTCCGTCGATCCGGAGCGCGTGGTCTCTGCGGGTGCGCTCGATGCTCCAACGGGTGTTATACAGCTTTCCGAATATCATGTATTTTGCGATCCGGCAGCTCTGATTGGGGTCATCTGCCGTGCGGTACTGCATCCGGCGCAGAAGCACATTCCCATTGCTGATCCCGGCGGTGCGGGCCAGAAAGCGTCCTTGCGGCGTACAAAAGGTCAGGCCTACGTCACGCGCGGCGCAGGCCCCCATCAGAGCCGGGGAGGCGCCGGCATAGGAGAAGGAGATAATGCCGGAGAGGTTGTGGAGGGGAAAACGTCCCGCCTCCTGCTTGTCCCGGTTGACCACCACGTTTTCACCGTCCAGCGTCAAATAGGCGTCCTCTGAGGTCACAAAGAGGGTGTTCAACAAATGCCTCATGGTTCCTCCAATCTCGCCTTCACATAGTCGCGGGCGGAACCGCCGCGCAGAAGTTTGGGCAGGCAGAGCTCTTTCAGCGAACAGGCATTGCAGGCTATTGTGGGCCTGACCTTGGGCGTATGGCCTCTTTGATACAACGCGTGCATCTCGGCAAGGCAGTCCCGGACCTCCTGCCGGAGCTCCCGGGTCAGGGGTACCGTTTCCCGGCGGCGGGTCTCTCCATAATACAGGGCTCCCTCCGGGATGTCGCAGCACAGCATCTCCTCCAGACACATGGCCTGGGCGCATAACTGAAGGGCATTGACGGTGTCTCCGCGGGGCGAGCCGCGCTTATACTCCACGGGGAAGGGCTGGTACAGGCCCTCCTGTCCTCGGAGGGGCGCTCCGGTTTCCGACCTGCGGAATTCCACCACATCACAGGCCCCGGAAATGCCCAGCGAGGGAGAAAAGACATGCATATCCCTGGTGATCAGCAGATCGCCCCGCCGCTCTTTCGATGCCGCGTCATGGGCTTTTTGATGCATGATGGCGCCGTCAGCCGTCCTCCAGTTTTCCGCCCACTGGTTTTCAATGTGGATCAGCGCCCACTGCCGGCGGCAGAACTTGAAGTGTTGGAGTCCGGAGAGCTGGAGGTAGTCCTCCTCTTTATAGTCCATTGATCACTTCCGCTTCCAGGCCGGGCAGTTCTTCCAGCGTGATGACATAGTCGTCAACGGAAGATGGGAGCAGCTCCGGATCTTTCAGCGCGACCTTGACCGAGCGGTGTACCCTGGCGGAGGAATACTGTCCTTCCTTGCAGTTGTGACGCCACCAGAAGAGCTTGACGACCTCCATGGAGCCGTCCGGACGGGCCGCCGATGCGTCGTTGACAAACAGGGTACGCAGGCATTCCTTGACTGTTTCCGCGTCTTCCTCCGTGAAACCGGTCTTTTCCGCCAACTGCACATTGATGGAACCCTTGAGCAGATACAGTCCAAACTGGACAAAATGCTTCATGCCCATGGTGTCGGAGGAACGCTTCTCCCCCGGCTCGCCGTTGACGCTCTTGGTGATCTGAAGGGACTGTACCTCAATGGGCGAGACGCTGACCGCCTGATGAATGGAGACGGGGCCCCGCACGCCTACGGAGACGCCGCCAGCGTCCTTGGATTTAAAAGCGAACACCTGTCCGAAGGCGCGCACATCCAGCCAGGTCTCGCAGGCTTTTTGAGCGTATTCCTCCCGGTTCTTGATGCCCTTCAGAACAGTGGATGCCCGTTCGCTCAGGCTGCCGCAGCCGTCGTCGCTCCGGTCGTCAGACTGGACGAAGACCTTGCAGCCCTGGTCCTGCATCCGGTTGCGGATTTTCCGCTTGATGCACACGTCGGAGATCTCACCAAAACCGTTGTAATCCGTCCGGGGGCGGTTCCCATTGAGGGGATCTCCGTTGGCGTTGGCCATGCTGACCGAGATCAGCGCCGCAAAATCAATTTTATTCTGCAATGTACTCATTTCCGTTGTCCTCCTCAATATGTTTTTCCTTGGGCGCGTACAGCGCGCCGCGCTGGAGATAATAGCCCATCAAATAGGTGTCTGCCAGAGGCTGGTTCCATTGGCTGTCGGGGAACTGGTGGATCTCTTCCATGATCTGACTGATGAGGTTTTTGTAAAATGCCCGCGTACCGGGCCGCAGGCGGGGGAAGTAGGCCCGTTCCAGCTGCTTTTCAATGTTGGCTGCCGCGTACATGGGCCGCTGGCAGAACACCGACTGCTGCCGGATGGCATTGGGCTCCCGCCCCTCGTCGCTGCCATAGGTGTCCCGCTCCACCTTTTCCAGAACGGCCAGCAGCCGTCCGAATTGATAGCTGCGGTCATGCTTGCCGGGGTCCAGTTCCATATGACATTCCTCCTTGTTTCGGTCAAAATAATACTTTCTCAAGACGGCGCACGCGGTGAACAGGATCTTTTCCCGCACCGCCTTCTCATAGGCCAGCGGTCTGGAGGCCCGCTGCACCAGCGCCTGCTTGAGATCGGCCGGCAGCCTGGCCCGGTCCACCCGGCACGATACCAGCCGCTGCATCTGCTGTTTCAGCACCCGGTCATCGGTTTTCAGAAATTGTCCCTGTTGGGTCCCAAAGGCGCAGTTGACGATCTGCGGGAGGGAGGGCGACCAGATCGCGCCCCTCCGGTTCGGCCAGCAGCAGGAGGCGTCCCAATCGTACAGCCTTTCCAGAAAATCGGAGCCCAATAGCTCGTTATAATAGGTCATGGACAGGCGCCCCGTGGTGGCGGCGTCAAAGGCGGCGATCACCACGCCGGCGTTGTCCGGCAGCGCCGCCTTGTACCCCAGCAGGACCTTTTGCAGAGCCGCCTGATATTCCGTGGGCTCCGTGATGGGCTCCGCGTCGATCCGGAACGGTCCGGTCACGCCGCACACCTTTTTCCCCTGGGGATTCCAGCACAAAAAGGCTCTGCCGCCGTACACCGCCTGCGCGCCCTGCTCCGCCGCCAGCCAGCGCAGGGCGTTGTGGGCTTTCTGAGAGGCCTCGTAGCTGACTGTGGCCGCCTGCCAGTCCTCTGAAAAACGGCCCCGGTAGGTAAAGCCGCTGCTGTCATTGGAGGAGATCAGCTTGGCGTTGCCCCCGCACAGGGGGATGATCCCTTTGGGATGCTGGCTGGCGGGTCTGGACAGGTCTCCGCCGATCATGCATAGCGTCTGCGCCTGCTGTTCTGTTTTTGTTCTGTAATAGTCGATGAACGCGCGGAACAGGCTTTGATCTGTCCAGCAGGCGGTGTTCCCCGTGGTGTCCAGACCGACGACACGCCACCGCACCAGCGCTTTTTCGTCCTTGGGCCGTCCTGTTTCATCCAGCTGGATCACGCCGCTTCGAGTCAGATCCGTCAGGATCGTCCCGCTTGTGACGTAGGCTAAGATGGGCCGGAGCTTGGGATGCCCATAAGGCGAGTCCGCCCAGTCGGCCAGCTGATCCACATACAGGGCGTGCTTCTTTTCGTCGTAGTCCGCCAGGTATCCCAGCTGCTCGCAGAGCGGGTGGGCGCAGGGGGCGGAGGTGCGCCCGCCGGACTCCTCTGTGACCGGGATCACAATTTTAGGCTCCGTTTTGTCCACCGCCCGGCCGTCCACGAAATTTCCGTCCTGATCCAGCGTGATTTCGATCTGCGCGGAGGTGAGAATGTGGGAGACGGGCGCCAGGGTCTCATGGCCCTCCCGAAGCAAACCCGCATAGGAGGCGTGGCAGTCATAGGTCTCGCAGGCTTTCTGCAGCAGTCCCATTCAGTTCACCTCCCCGAATTCCCGCAGGCCGGTGAAGTTGTTCTGCGGCCCGCCGAAGGGCTTGACCGCCATCTCCCCCAGCGGCTTGTGCAGGGGACATTCCTCCGGCTTCGGGAACGTGATGATCCCCTTCCGCATGACCGGGCTCCAGAAATTCGCCGTCATTTTGCCCGCCGTTTCCGCTGAATACGCCTCGTCCGCGTAGGTGATGCCGTGGTACATCAGGCCGAAGCTCAGTTCCGGAAGCGCGTCATAATGGCCCTCCCCCTCGCCGAACACGCAGGGCTCCACATAGCCCTGACACTCCCGGGTCCCCAGAAAAACATCCCGGCGGCCGCCCTTGCGGATCATCTTTTTGGCGATCTCATGGTGTTTATTCTCGTTGCGGTCTCCGGCAAGCTCCGGCCGGTTTTCGTTCCATTCAAAGTGGGCCCGCACCTGGTAGCGGCAGTTTTTGAGATAGGTATAATACGCCAGATCGTTGCCCCCGTGGTACTTGACAGGCCGGATGCCCTTGACCTCCGTTTGGATGGGGTTCATCACCCGCACTTCATCAATGTACCAGATGATAGTTGGCTTCCAATATACCGAAGACAGAATGCCTTTCAGCGCCTCGTAGGTCGGCACCTGGTAGGTGCATTTTTCACCGCCGAGGCGCAGAATGGGGTCAGAAAACAGGGCATAGTCCCCGGTTACCTGGAATTCCACGATGTTTGGATATCTCGTATTCTTCACGCTCACACCTCCCAGAATGGTACTGCGGTCCCGGCGAGTGAGAAACCGGTCTCCTGGTCATAAAACCCTTCTGTCAGGACCCAGATGCTGTCATCGCCCTCCCGGATGGGCAGCAGGCCGTGTTTCTGCTCCAACTGCCGCAGCTGGTATTGGTACAGGGAAACGGTATAGGGCTTGGCCCGCTCCAGGCAGTTCTGCCGGTATACCAGGTCCCGTCCGGCCCGGTCAGAACCCAGATCGGCGATCACCGCCCGGCCTTCCCCATACGGAACGATGACATCGACGCTGTCTTCGTCGTACACCTGAAACAGCTTGCCGGCCAGCTGAAACGCCTGATTCAAAAAATAAGTGCCGTGGGCCTCGGCTCTGTCATCCGAAAAGTAGCTGTTATCGGCCAGAAGGGAAAAGACCGTATAGCGTTTGTCCTTGATCCTGTAATCCTGAAAGCCTTCCGGCATCTCCTGGTAAAGCCGGCGATAGTAGTAGCCGATGGCCTCGTCGGAGGACAGGTCGTTTCGGAATCCGTCCGGACGCTGCCGGTACTGCGCCAGCAGTTCGCCGGTGGCGTCCTTTCCGCGCTGAATATCCGGCAGCCGTGCCAGATTCTCATTCTGGCATTGCACCAAATAGACCGGCGCGGGTTCGGCCTGTTCCCCGCTGCGGTTGCAGCGGCCGGCGGCCTGTATCACACTGTCCATCCCCGCGGAAAGCCGAATCACCCGCCCAAAGGAGATGTCCACGCCCGCCTCGATGACTTGCGTGGATACGCAGACCGTCTTTTCCCCGGCGGCCAGCGCGGCTTGAAGGCTGGCCAGCGCGGCACGGCGGTGAGCAGTACACATGGCGGCAGACAGGTGACAGCAGTTGAATCCGCGTCCGGACAACTCCCGATAGAGATACGCCGCCTCGTCTTTCTTATTGCATACGATCAGAAGGCTGTCCGAACGCTCCAGGATTTCCAGCGCAAAGGCCGGGATATCCTCCAGCCGCAAAGTCCCGGCGTGTTGGATTTGCGTCCTGCGGAACGCTTTCCACAGAACAGGGTCATAGGGGACGATGTCCTTTGGAACAGATACCAGCGGATGCGATGCCTTTTCCAAACAGGGCTGCGTGGCGGAACAGAGCACCACGGTTGCCCCGCAGATTTCCGCCAGGAAGTTCACCGCCAGATTGAAAAGCGTCAGCATTTTCGCGGGCACGGTCTGAACTTCGTCCAGAATGATAACGCTGTTGGAGAGAGCCTGAAACCGGCGGATGGCGGTGGTCTTTCCGCTGAACAGGGTGTTCAGCAGCTGAACCAGCGTGGTGATGATGACCGGGGCGCTCCAGTCCTCCGCCAAAAGCTCCTGGAGATCCAGCTCCTCAGCGTTTTCCCGTGTGCGGATCAGGTTGGAGTGGTGCTCCAGAATGATACTGTCGTCACCCACATAGTTCCGGATCACCTGGGCGTTCTGCTCCAGAATCGTCAGCAGCGGCGCGGTGAAAATAATATGGGATTTGTTCCACCGCGCGGCATGGGCCAGGGCATAGCGCAGGGAACTCAGAGTTTTTCCCGCGCCGGTGGGCACGTTCAGGCGGTAGACGCCGCCTGGCCGCTCCGCGAAAAGACGGCACTGGTCTGAGATCTGCCGTCGGGCTTTCTGGATGTCCGTATCAGCGGGAAAGTGTTTCAGCTTGTGCTCCATGTACCGGAGACGTTCCTCCCAAATCGGACGCCGGTCCTCCGGGAAGGCGGGCCTGGCGGCTCCGGTCATAAATTCCGCGGTATCCCGGCGGTCGCCTTGGATCACCGCCGACAGCAGCAGCCGTGCCGTAAGCCCAACATAAAAAGGGAGTTCCCGCCGGGCAAGCGCGGCGTCCCGGCACAGCTGGTCCTGGAGCCTTTCAAATACTCCTGTCAACTCCAGACAGGCCGCCCGGAATAACGAAGCGATCTCATCCCGGCTGGCGCTGTGGTTCAAAAAGTTTTGTACGGATTCATAATATTCGGCGTCATGGGATGAAAGCCTGTGCCGGAAACCGGAAGAACCGTTCTCGCCCACGCAGTCAAATAAGCCGTGGTGGGCGCCGATTGCAAACGCCAGAAGTTCACATGTGATGTCGTCATAAGAGGCGGGCGTTGGCCCGTGGTACTGCTCCAGCAGCAGCCGCGCCCCCGCAAATGTGTGGACCACCGCTCCGCGCCGGACAGATTCTCCATTGGCCGCACGCTCAATGTATGCCCGAAATTGCGGCGTGGCCTTACCCATGTCATGCAGCAGCCCGGCCAGATAGGCCGCCTTGGACAAGCCGGCAGCGGACAGGCATTCGGCGGCGCGGCGCGCGGTCCCGCGGCAGTGTTCCGCAACGGTTTGGATGTCCTGCGTGCCATCTTGTTGAATGCGTATATGTGCCGGAAATTCCATCAGATCACCTCGCTTCATTCATGTAGTGTCATCTGACATTTGATCGTTGCCGCTTTTGCCGGTTACCGGTGTGCGGGCACCGGAATTGAATTGACCATCCCATCAGATGTTCTCACCGCCTTGTGAATAAGTTGAGATACGGATTGCCCGGCGGACAGTATGATAAAAATCGGACATTTGAGACAGACAAAATCAGAATCATTTTTTCATGGACAATTTCCTTTGCGTTCGTTTTCGTCCGTCTTCTTGAATCAGGAGACGATGCCGGCATCCCAGGATATCTCAGCTGCCAAGCGTAAAAGCTTTTCGGGAACGTATTTCCTGAAACGCTGCCGAAACCATTCCATTGTGAGCGGTCCCGCAAGGCGCAAACCGTACTGCGGAGCTGCCTTTTTATGGGCCATATCCCCGTGGAGCTGATCGGTAGGATACAGTTGGTTATTCAGAAGCCGGACTGGCCGGTACACGGGTTGCTCATATGGCTCGCTCCTCTTTTAAACGCGCGGCGCAGGCAGAATACTTTTCTATATTTTACGACTTCTTGCACAAGATTACAATGGAGACTGGTAAAATTTCACGAAAACTTGTGCATTTTGTCGAATGAAACGAAACCCTGTGCCTTCAAACTTACACCAGCAGTCTTTCTGCTTCAAACTGGTATGGCAGCGGCCGATTCACTGGACAGAGCCGATCATCACGGCCAGTCTCTGAGTCCCGCCGTGCGGACAGCCCAGTTCCGGGGTAATGCCTTTTCCTTGACCAAGGTCCGCAGTTGGTGCGGCAAATATGACTGACATCGGGCTGAAAGAATCGAAACGATCCTGATTGATTTTCATTACGCATATCGTTTACATTCAGATTCATTCGGCAGGATGTGCCGATGGGGGAGCTTTGTCTGGAACAGCCATATTGGGATAAAGCCGACGGCCAAAAAGGAAGTCAAGAAAAGGATTGGAGACTAGAAAAAACAGGAAGGGACTCGAAAGGTATAGAAACGGCGGCTGGGGCAATGATAGGAGTGGATGTTCCATCCAAACAAAGAGAGAAAACAACTGCCAAGTGAGTGTAAAAGGAGAGAAAAGTTATGTCTAACGGTAACGGCAGCAATAAGATCATGGTTCCCAATGCCCGCGAGGCGATGAATAAGTTCAAGATGGAGGCCGCCAACGACCTTGATGTACCCCACCCATATTAAACCATACTCTACATCAAAATTACAGGAGTCTACTCATATAAAAAGCCCGAAACGCTTGGCGTTTCGGGTTTTTTATATGCATCAGCGATAATAGTTCTGAACGATTACACTCTCCCTGTCGTGACCGAGGGATTTGGTAACGGTAAAGAGAGCCGCTCTATCGAACTTCTTTCCATCTGAACGCCGTTGATAAATGGCGGGTGCAGTATCCCGAACCTGATTCGGACGCCTCTTATCGGTTTTGGGGTGTTTGAGCTTGATGCGCTTGTCACCAGGGATACTCTCGATAGGGCGTGCAATCGCATCATAATAACCCATCGCATAAAACGCGCGGATGGCATGTACATTCAAGTGGGAAGGGACATTGGGAAACATCAATTTTTTGGGTTCAAAGTCCTGCAAAATCTCACGCATCCGCTGTTGATTGCAGTCGAGAATCACTACATCCCTGTCTCTACCGCCCTTGCAATGCTGCGCCCTTCCATCCAGATGGACATACAGTTTTCCGGAAGCATCCTCCTGAAAGCATTCCGGATAGATGTGCCGGAGTTCAACCCGCCTTACTCCAATCATACGACAGACTTCAGCAATCACGCCATACTTTTCCAAATCCTCCGCATAGTCATCCTCCGAATAACCGCGGCATCTTGTGAATTCCGCATACCGCCTCTCCGGCCGTGCGTCGTGAATCTCATAAGCGCGGCACCGATACAGCTTGGCCAGCGCGGAAGTCGTTCTGGCGATGGTGCTTGGAGCCAATCCACGGTCAATCATCAACTGAACGTATTCACGGGCGTAGCCTTGTCGCAGGGCATAATGGAGCTTTTGCACATCCGGATGATACTCAGCCAGCCATTCCACATATTTCCAGCAGATGGCCCTGTATTGATAATAGGTGCCGATGGAATGAATAAACGGGCTCGGCAGCCAGGGCATCTCCTTGATTTCCTTTTCACTCTTCCCGGCGGCCCGCGCCTTTTCGCGGGCCTTCCGATTTTCCTCATCGCGGGCCTTTTTCTTGCTCGTCCCAATCCGGAGGATAGCCTTCAGAGAATCGACAACGGCCCTCTTCAGGCTCTTAGCTCTATTTTTCATAGTGATTTTCCTCCTGTCTAACTTGCATATTTTTGTTTGGTGCTGTTGACCGGGATATTTCGCCCGGCTCTACCTGACCCTGCGGTCAGTGCTGGGATAAGGAGCGCGGGCAAAAACTCAACTGGTTGCTGAGACTTTGCCGTTACTCCTCCGATGTGCTCGCGCACGGTTTTGATTCAGGGCGCTGTTGCTTGGCAGCAGTGCCCTGAATCCCTCTTTGGCGCCCACGGACGGGCACCGACCTTCTCCTTCAGTGATGCATGTTCGCTCGCTCTCCACATTGGCTATGCGGCGCAGACGAAATGCGTCTTGTCGAATTATTCTAAGGTGAGTTCGAATGTTGTGTTTAAAGTCGTGTTTAAGGTTCTTAAATTGCGTTTTTTATCTCTTTTGAATTTGGGGCTCTGGTTTTTGTGTTCATCGCTATCTACACGTCTCTCTTTTAGCGGTTTGATAAAGAAAATGCACAGAATTCTGCCTTGAGCAGAAATCTGTGCATTACTCTTTTCGAATTAAGCGGAATTTTCGATATAAACTTCTTGATGGCCCTATATTACCCCCAAACAAAAAACTTGTCAAATTAGAGAATCAGTATTTGTTTGATTAGTCCGTCTCTGATAATCCGTCAGTTATTTTCTAAAAATCACTTGCGCTGAGCGAGGGTATCGTTATTGAAAACGCAACTGAATAAATAATGCGTCCGTTTATTTTCCGCAATTTTTTCGCTTACGCGAACAAATCACGAAAAATAACCGTACGTGCCGAGGCTCCGCCTCGTATACCATAAGGGAATAGGCTGCCTCAAAACAACACGGATATTCTATTATAGGAAGGACAATATATTTATTCCACTTCAGAGGAAGATGCTTTAGTGGATCGAGCGCTATAAACAAAATCACTTCTATCTATATCGTACTTGTCAAGCAGTGCTCGAATGATGTACACAATGTGAGCTGCGGAGAAGCCCACACTTTGATAGATATCTGTGCTGGCAATCTTGGTATCACCGTAAACTTTGTTTACATCGTAAGAAAACATAACATTTTGAGACCAAGATAGGAGCTTTTCATTTTTACGAGCCATATCCTCGATGATGCTGCAGTCTTGCTCATACAGTCTACTTACTACAGAACGGAGCATTTCAGCAAAGTTGGTTGTATTAACACGCTCGCCCTGAAGAATATAATAGTTCGGCGCTTTGTAGGTTGCGGTGTCAGGATCTTCGCAAGTATATTCTTGATAGCGAGGATCAGCAAAAGAAATAATCTGCACAGGCTGTTCAATCGGGTACATACTAACAATGACATTGGCCAGCCGATCTGCTCTTTGTTCGATAGCATCAGCATTCCAAACGGTGCGCCCTTTCACATCGGAATAGAGAATAACTACCTTCGTTTTCACATCGTCCAATTCCTGTTGCTTCACATTAAACGGCTTGTCGCCCAACTCGCTGTTATATGCAGTCAAAGTCAAATTACCGAGAGTATGCAGATATCTCTCCTGAACACTCTGCCAAACATCTTCACCCAACATCTTCTGCCATGCAGTAGACAAGTTCTTATTTTGCGGCATGATATGTTCGATTGTCAGATTGTCCGTAATCAGCTGTTCCTTACCCTGATTTTCAATCGCAGTCAGAAGGAACTTGCAGAGTGCGTTCTTACGATACAGATTATTCTGCTTCAACGCCAGAATGAAGGTCTTATCATCTGGCAACGCATCCCTAGAAGTTAATTGCTGGAAGAAGGACACAATCGAATCATAATAGTGTTGCTTGTTTTCCGGACGGGCAAACACTCTGGCATAAAGAGTCTTATACAGACCACGCAGAGAGTTGGAACCCACTTCGCAGATCAGACGGCGAATACTGTAATTCAGCAGGAAACGAAGCACACGCTCCAGTTCTTTTTCGTTAATAACTCTGTTGGAGAAATCATCAAACACAGAGAACAGAAATAGGAATACAGTCGTCTGCTTCAGCTTCTGGAGGTCACGGAGCAGAGCGTTTACTTCTTTGCCGTATTCCTGATCGTTACCGTAAAGGAATGTGTTATAGAACTCTGCATAGTGCAGGATTTCTGCCAACATACTTTCGTTGGTATATCCACCATTCTTGTAGACTGCTTTGAATACATCGTATGCATCGCCCTCTTTGGCAAATCCGTCAATCTTAGTGTTTAAATAGTCTAGGAAGAATGTTGAAAGCTGATCCTTCGGCAACAACTTTTCGATTTTCAGCCAGTAGTCCTCATACAGACGATCTTGGTCTATATCAGTCATCAGAACATGGTTGCGGATTTTGTCAGCAAGGCTCAGAGGAATGCCAGTGGAATTGATCCTCTCGAAAATCTCCTGCGCCTTGTCGTTTCCATCCAACTGGATAACAGCAACTGTCAATAAACCAATGCCACGATAGATGTCGCTTACCGTCACCCCAACATTTTGCTGTTCCTTAATGAGTTCGCAGAAATAAGTATAGTTGCGGTAAATCTCGCAGCCTTTATCCATCTTATCGTGCCTATTGTAAAGCAGATTCAGCAACTGGTCGTTATTGTCCTTGGCTGTCTTCAGTTTCACCTTTGTTGTATCATCCAGATTGAACTGGTTAAACTGATCGGTATTAAATAGCGCAGCCATCGGCATAGCTTTTTCTGCGTCGGATGCAGCTGTGTCTACCAACGCTTTAATCAAAATATAAATCGTGGTCAAACGCTGCTGCCCATCAATAATGATGCTATTGTTTATGCCTTTAATCGGAGCAAGGGGTTGAAATACGATAGAACCAGTGAAGTGCAACTGATTGCGCTTCGCCGCCTGAACGATGTCTTCGAACAGCTTCTTACATTGTTCCTTCGACCATTCATAATTCCTTTGGTATACCGGAATCTTATATTGTTGCCCGTTCTGACTCAGGAAGTTGGTTATGATGCTTCCTTGGTATATGAACATTTGTTACAACACCGCCTTTATTGATGATAAGCCTGTACCGAGTTTCTTGATGATTGCAAGTAAAGTCAAAGCATCACTTTTCTTTACAACCAATCTTTGCCCTACAGCGTAGGAGCTATCACCAGATTTATCAATATATCTCTGATCTACCATACCGTTGTTATGTTCAATCAAATGCCTGCGCTGGAACAGCATATTCATTTCGTGCAGTTCCTTCTCAGATAGCCATTCTTCGTAACCCTTTCCGATAATATCCTTGAACAGCTGACTTCCTTTCTCGACGATTTGAAAGTCATTTATCCTGGAGGTCTTTCCGGTCAGTTTATCATAGTGGCAAGCTGCGAATTTCTGAAACGCTGATACTATATCACCAATGGAGCTTTCCAACAGGCCACGGCACATCGTTTCCGCTTTATCTCTACCGTAGGAAACAGTGAGCATCTGCTTCATTTCCGGAAGCGAAGCCAGCATTTTCTCAACACTGTCCATCGATTCGTCAAATGCACTCACCGCAGAGTTATGACCACAGCAAGGGCAGAAATATGCAGAGCCAATCACGCTATACCTTGTTCCGCACTCTTCACAAGTAATATCAGTTTCCCATTCTTCACTCTGTCCGATAGGGTTGTTTTCGAATGTGATCCTGCGTCCGGGCTTGTATGTAATTTTCACAAACTTGTTCTGACGAGTGGAGCGAGCTAAGCTGCCAAAGGCTTCGTCAAGTTTTTCAGAAATCAGAGCCACGGCATAATCAGTTGCGCGATTTTGCATCTCTTCCAACTGCTTTTGCGTCCACCATTTCTCGGAAGTATCAATATGACCACACATAGGACAATGAACTTCCTCATCAGAAACCTTTTCTTCCCAGTCTTTCATATTGATTTTGAAGGTGTATAGACAGTTTTCATTTGGACACTCTCTGTCAAAATAACCTTTTTTGTCTGATTGCAAGGTTATGGGTATCTCCATTTGCTGCCTCCATTTCTAAAGACGGAATTGTAGAATCTCGAAAACAGACTTTGCAAGCTGGGCATCAGGGTCCTTGATGCCAAAAACTGCGTTTTTTCTCCCGGGCAACATCCCAGACCCTTTAACAATTTCGAAGAAATTGGCTACGCACCTGCGGCGCTTAATTCATATTTTGGAGAATTACTTCTGGAATTCTCTGTACATAATTTCGGCAAGTGCGTTTTTTAGTGCGGCATATTTTTTAGGATCACTAAAGAGCGCACCAAAGACTTCTCGGCTTTCTTTGTAAGAATCCATCGCTGTCTTGTCATACGCTTTGGAGAAAACACTATTGGTAAAGATCTGCTCACCATCCTGCTGAGCAGACTTTCGGAGAACATCGTCCTTAGACATCTTGTCCATGAGGATACCAGCAAGGATACGGTCTCCATCTGTGATCTCACCGGCATAATGCTCGTTGAATTTCTCGATGATTTCTTCGAGCTGACTCTTCTTTTCCTGCTGAGCGCTGCCTTTCTTCATAGCTGCAGACTCGTATTGACCAGTAACATCGTTCTCAAGGGTAATAGAACCAGTAAAGGTTTCCTCAAGTCTGTAGTACTCCAATGCAACCTTGTTGCCGAGATTCCAGACTTCTGATCCATCGCCAGGCAGCAGATGCGCCAGATAACTGCAGAAGATATATTCCTTGTGGAGCTCCTTATCAAACATGCGGACAATCTGCGTGATGTAGTTATACCACTTCACAAAGCTGCGGATCTGTCTGCGGAACTCATAACGCTGCTGCTGATCCAACCCGTTGTTATACCGATCAGCAATAGGTAGCAGCGCATTTGTGATTTTGCCTTGCAGAGAGTTATTCTTTTTATTGTTTTCGGGATCGAGATAGATGGATGTTACAAATTCCACATCCTCGTCGGTGTAAACCTTGAATTCACGCAGTTTTTTCTGTGCGGCGTAAATCAAGTCTACATTGATCTCAGCTTCAAGACTGGTCTCGGTGTAAAAGGGCTGGAATGCATCCTTGATCTCTTCGGCAGTGTTTACAAAGTCAAGAACATATGTATCAATCTTACCTGGACAAGTTCGATTTAACCGGCTGATGGTCTGTACTGCTTTTACATCACGAAGCTTCTTATCAATAATCATTGTGTGAAGCAGAGGCTCATCAAACCCTGTCTGATATTTTTCGGCAACAATCAGCACGTCACCCTCATCATGGAAAACCGCCTTTGTCTGGCTCTCGGTCACTCGATTGCCGTTACTGTCCTTATTCAGTCCACTCTCGGTGTACTCCATCTCGGGAACATCAGGATCTACCACTGAACCGGAGAATGCAATCATGATTTGCAGATTGTCATAGCCTTGCTGTTTGATGTAGTTCTGAACCTCGTGGAAATAGCGCACAGCCGCCAGACGGGACGCAGTGACGACCATCATCTTGCCCTTACCGCCTATAGCCTTGCTAGTCACCTCACGGAATGTTTCAACAATGATCTCAGCCTTTTGCCTGATGTTATAGGGATGAAGTTCCGTATAGCGGCGAATTAGCTTCATCGCTTTGGATGCAGGTACTTCTGGATTGTCGGGCGTGTTTTTAGCAACTTTATAGCAGGTTTTATAGGTCGTGTAATTGGCCAGAACATCCATGATGAAGTCTTCCTCGATAGCCTGACGCATACTGTAAACATGGAAAGGATGGAAGGAGCCGTCGGGCATTTCTTCGCCGAAGATTTCAAGAGTCTTATCCTTCGGCGTAGCAGTAAATGCGAAGAAACTGAGATTCTTGTGCTTGCCGGCAGAGATCAACTCCTGCAGGAACTTGTCGTTGGCAGCATCCAGTTCTTCTTCACTCTTTCCTTCAATCTCGGCATATTCAGTCAGAGCATCGGTTGTATCAGCAAGTGCCATCTTTAACTTCATAGCACTCTGACCAGTCTGACTGCTATGCGCTTCGTCCACAATGACCGCGAAAGATTTTCCTGTGGTATCACCCACCAGATCATAGATGACCGGGAACTTCTGAAGGGTAGTGACGATGATTCGCTTGCCGTCCTGCACAGCTTTCAATAGATCCTTGGCACTCTTCTTTTCGTCAATCAGAACGACACTGCCCAGTGTATGGTCAAAGCTATTGATGGTATCCTGCAGCTGAGAATCCAACACCTTTCGGTCTGTTACAATGATGACGGAAGTAAATACTGCTTTGTTCTCGGCATCGTGCAGGCTTGCCAGACGATAGGCTGTCCACGCAATGCTGTTGGACTTTCCGGAGCCAGCGCTGTGCTGAATAAGATAATTATGACCGGCGCCGTTTTTCTTGGTATGTTCAATCAGCTTACGGACAACATCCAGCTGATGATAACGCGGGAAGATAATTTTCTCGGTCACATCGGTGCGGATCTTGCCGTCGGGCAGTGTGACCTTCTTGACCTCCTTTTGATAGCTGATGAACTTCTGCAGAATATCAAGGAAACTGTCCTTCTGCAGAACAGTTTCCCACAGATAAGCAGTCACATAGCCGCCGTTGGGATTCTGCGGGTTTCCGGCGCCACCATCAACGCCTGGGCCATTGCTTCCTTGGTTAAAAGGCAGGAAATAGGTTTTGTTGCCAAGAAGACGGGTAGTCATGGAAACCCGATACAGGTCAGCGGCAAAATAGGTTAAAATTCTGCGGTTAAATTGAAACGCTTCTTCACGGGGATCGCGATCTGTCATCCATTGCGTTATAGCGTTATCCACAGATTGGCCTGTCAACTGATTCTTCAGTTCAATCGCCACAAGAGGAATCCCGTTGATTGCCAGCATCATATCGACGCTGTTATTGTTCCTTGGACTGTAATGCCACTGACGGATGCACTGGCAAATATTCTCTTTATAGCGGGTTTTCGACAGCTGATTCAATTCAGTCTCAGGCTGAAAGAAGACGACTTTAAATTCCTGTCCGCGGTGCTTGAAACCGTGGCGGAGCACGTTGACAAGGCCATCCATGTCAACGGCGTTCTGGAAAGCCTTATAGAACTTATTCTGGGGATTGCTCTTGCAGCGCTTTTCAAACAGGGCCCATGCAACAGGCTGGGTATTCTTTACAAAGGTGCAAAGGGTCTCAATATCAAGGGCATAATTCTCAATTACCGTGCCTGCGGCGTCATACTGGAAGCCGGTTCTGTAACCGGCATCGGTTGCTTGCTGCCAACCGCCTTTGGGAGAGATCAAGAACGATTCAATATCACTTTCGAACTGTCTTTCGTTATCGGGCATCTCATTGTTCTCCTTTCCGTCCGGCAGTCAGTTTCGCAATCTCCCGGTCAAAATCCGAGGTAATCTTTTGGGTTCTATTGAAAATATCGTATTCCTGCGCCGCTTTTTCCATCGCCATTTTATGAGAAACACGGCCCTTGTCCGGAAGGATCTGATAGCGGCGGAATGACAGGAACTCGTTGATGCTCTGCGCGAATTCCTGCATCGTGAAGGTATTCTCACGCTCAATCAAATCCTCGATATAGTCGAAGTATCCTGTAACCGTCCGCTCTAACTGCCGAATCTGCTTTTCATCCAGATAGTTTTTGGCAATGGAAGTATCGGATTTCAAAATACGTCCGTCCGGGGCGTTTTTCCATGTCGTGAGACCCATGTTTTCCCGCGTATGATCTGCACCGTCATACACGATTTCTGCCGCTGTTTTCCCCACGATAGCGTAATGGAACTTGTTCTGAACCATTGCGTAGAATTCTTTCGTGGTAGGTGCTTTCGGATCATAGTCAATGCTGCACTCAGCGTAGATGTCGGTCACTTGCTGCCAGATGCGGCGCTCGCTGGCACGAATCGAGCGTACCCTCTCCAGTAATTCGCGGAAGTAGTCTTTGCCAAAGAGCGTCTGCCCCTGCTTCAGGCGTTCATCATCCATAGCAAAGCCCTTGATCATGTATTCTCGCAAAATGCCCGTGGCCCAGATGCGAAACGCCGTTGCACGGTGGCTGTTGACGCGGTAGCCTACGGAAATGATGGCGTCCAGATTGTAAAACTGAGTGGCGTAAGTTTTCCCGTCAGAGGCAGTTGCCGAGATTTTCTCGGTAACTGATTCTTTTACAAGCTCGCCCTCCGCGAAGATATTTTTAAGATGCAGAGAGATGTTGTCCGTGGTGCAGTCAAACAATTCTGCCATGGCTTTTTGATTCAGCCAAATGGTATCATCCTTTACCAGTGCATTGACGGCAACTTCATCTTCCGCTGTACGGTACATAAGAAAACGTGCTTCGTTGCTGTCCATGGTTACACCACCTTTCTTTTGCCTGTGACCACTTCAAAAATGAGAGATTTTTTATAGGCTTCTAGGTCAGTAATAAGAGTTTCTTTTTCTGCGATAAGAGAATCAATGGTTGAACACTTTTTGTCTAGATGACCCACTATTACTTTTTGAACCTCATAGGGGGGGAGTACCAAATGGGCATTCTCAAATTGCCCTTGCGAAATATTCTGCATAGAACTGCTTGTTCCGGAAGATAGCGACGCATAATAACTTCTGACATAGTTTGAGCAGAGATAATACCACACGTATTTCACATTGACTAACTCCACAAAGTGGACTTGCCAAAGCCGATCTGGTAAAAACAGATTTGGCCAATCGTGTTCGACAAAGCCACATGCACCCACTAATTCAGGAGTGTTCATACGGCTTACAATGATGGTATTGCCTTTTACAGGACATGATACTCTACTTAGCTCCTCAACATTTATTTCTTTGTTTTCTTCTGGCCTAAAAGCATATTTGCTGACCGAGCTTGTTTTTAGAACGCCAATACCGCCTTCGTTGGCTGGTGTTTGAGCTGCATTTACACTTACGCCACTTTCAATGAGTGAAATTACGTTTTTAAGTCTCATGACATCCCAACCTGATGGGATTTTTCCAATCCACTCAACGCCGGAATCCTTCATTTGCACATTCGGGTCAAGGCCCTTGGTAACCGCCTCGTAAATGATAGATGCCTTCCATGCTTTGTACTCTTCAATGCTGGCCTTGGCTTCGTCGATGACGGAATCAATACGCTGCGTGATTTCATCAAGATATGCCACAATTGCATCTTGCTCTGCTATCGTCGGAACAGGAGCATATAATGCAAAAAAATTGGGAGTATAAAGTCTTAACCGGGAGTCAATTATGCCTGTAGAGTTAACACGAAACACATCGGTATATGCCTTTGTTCTAAATAAATAGTGGAAATAACGTGGATTATTATTCCCCTTTGCTCGGTAAACACAATATGCAGGACTAACAATACCAGCAAATGGGCTACAGCCTAAGGCGCCCTTCCATGTAAGCATGATATTGGACACAATGTCACCTGGCTGACATATTTTATAGCCGTTTAACGATTCAGCTCTAACCAGAATTGTATCATCCGCTATTTTTTCTAAACGTTTGGCAATCCCGTAATATTCAGATACAGAAAGAAGCGGCAGTTCCTCTGAAATACCAGCTTCGTATCGCTCGATGATTTCATCAAAGATATTTCCAATTCTAATGATACTCCAGTGTGCTGGAATGGAACCGACTTTACCAATTCCGGCATCTTTAAATCTCACGTATCCTGCCATGTCAGTTATCCTCGTTAAACAGCTCATGTAATTTTGCCATCAGGCTCTGCTCACGCTCTGCAATGCGGGCGGCAATGTCAGCACTGGGTTCGATGGCGGTATATTCATAGAACATCCGGGTAAAGGGGATCTCATAGCCGATCTTGGTCTTGCTCTCATCCACCCATGCATCGGGGTTATAGGGCAGAACTTCACGGGCAATGTACTCGTCAATCTCCTCGGTCAGCGGAATGCTTTCCGTATCGCGCTTGGTAGTATCAGCTACCTTCTTGCCGCGTTTGAGAAGAAGGCTGCCGTCCTCGTTGCGTACCGGAGTCTCCACCACGACCTTACTGTATCCGAGAGAAATGCCGTCCACAACCTTGCTCTTACAGATGATGGGCTTGCCGTCCTCTTCCGCTCCTTCGTAATTCTTGGTCCGGTACTCGCCATAGGCCTGCACGATCATATCGCGGCTGGCCTGCGCAATGTCGTAGCGCTTATTGCCGATGGGCTTGCGGCGGGCAAGGCGGCACTTGCTGGCATCGATCAGCTGAACCTTGCCCTTGTGTTCCTGTGGCTTGTCTTTGTTGATGAGCCAGATATAGGTGGCAATACCGGTGTTGTAGAAAGAGTCGTTGGGCAGCTGTACAATGGCGTCCAGCCAGTCGTTTTCAATGAGATAGCGGCGGATGTTGCTCTGGCCGCTCTCAGCATCACCGGTGAACAGAGAGGAACCGTTCTGAATAATCGCCATGCGGCCGGTACCTTTCAGCTTCTTTACGCCGTTCATCAAAAACAGCATCTGACCGTCGCTCTTGCTGGGCAGACCGGGTGCAAAACGTCCCGCTTCACCTTTCTTGTGTTCGGCTTCTACCACGGTTGCTTCGCGCTTCCAGTCGATACCGAAGGGTGGGTTGGAAATGACGAAGTCAAACTCATACCCGGCGAATTTGTCATCGGAGAGGGTATCGCCGAACTTCATGTTGTCGGGGTCGCTGCCGTGGATCATGGTATCGGCAACGGCGATGCCCATGGTAAAGGGGTTTAGCTCCTGTCCGAAGGTTTGAACCGATGCTTTGCTGTCCAATTGCTTCAGCCGCTCCTCCATACAAGTGAGCATCTGGCTGGTACCCATGGTCATATCGTACACAGTACAGTGAATGCCGTCATCATCGGTAACGGTGTCATTGTTGGTCAACAGCAGATCACACATCAGATAAATGATGTCGCGGCTGGTAAAGTGAGCTCCGGCTTCCTCGTTGTAAGACTCAGAGAACCGCTGAACCAGATTTTCAAAGATGTAGCCCATGTCAACAGTGGAAATACGATTCGGGCTCATGTCCAGATTCTCTGCGGCAAAATCCACAATGACCTGATAGAGAACACCGGCTTCCACCATACGGTCAACCTGTGCCTGAAAGTTCATGCGGGCAAGGATCTGCTGGACATTCTCGGAAAAGCCGGCAAGATAGTCGTGGAAATTGTCCTCAATGTTCTCGGGGTCGGTAATAAGACTTTTGAACGTGAAACGGCTTGTGTTATAGAACTGGTAGCCAGAGGCCTCTTTCAAAAAGCCGACTTTCAGTTCGCCAAGATCGCCGTATTCCTTATTTGCAGCCAACACAGCATCATGGGTGGGAATCAGGCAGTCATGAAAACGCTTGATCACGCACATAGGCAGGATGACAAGACCGTATTCGTGGGGCTTGAAGGCACCAAAAAGGGAATTGGCGGCATTCCAGATCAGATTGGCATTTTCCTGTGCACGGCGGCCAACCTCGTTGATTTTTACTTCACTGATACTCATATCTGTTTCCTCCGTTCAAGGTATCAAGGGCGGCAAGTACATCCGAGATCGGTACACCGCTCCAGTTTTGTAAATCGGCATCTGCGGAATAGAGCACGCGGGCTCGCAGTACTTCTGCCGAGAATGTGCGCATATTTGATACATGATGTTCTAGCTCTTCAGTTTGTGAAAAGAGTTGTTCCGGGACAAGTTCTCTGTAATGAACATGGGCATCGATTTCTTTGCTGAGAAGATCTAGCCGCTCAATGGTTGTGGAAAGGCAAGCCTTGAAATCCGGGTCAAGGTCCGCAATCCACTCATGCAACTCCTCAAAAACCCACATTTCATCCCTGCGATTGATGAGTGCTCGCAAGTCATTGTAGTTTTTGTGCGGAGCAACAATAGCGGGACGTTCTTGAAATAGTCGATCCAGATTTCCACCGCGGAAGCCCAAGTCAGATACCGGCTCCAAAACAAGTTCATCTTTGTTTCTCACCGTACACCATTTGATCCGGTCATGGGCAAAGGCGGCAAAATCATCCGAAACCAACTTGAACCAGTAATGAACCGGGATAATATGGTTGGCACTCGGGAGGTAATCCTTTACCGTCTCTACTATAATCGGGTCACAGTCCGTTAATATGGTCTTTACGTTTTCACTGCCAATACGCCGAATGGCAAATGCTATATCTGAAGACTGCACCCCATACAGAACATCGTAAACTCTGATGCCGTCATCCAGGTTCAAAATCAGCGTATATCTGTCCTTGTCGGTTAATCCAGAGATAATCGCTATGCATGAAGGTGGGCTTTGCATCTTGCGAAGCTCATCTTTTTTTCTTACCCATCGGTTGAAGATTTGCCCTACAGCCTGACGCGTGATAGATGATTGCAGCTGACCGCTGATATTCCCGTATGAGAGGCCGGACATAACCAAGCGGGCGATTTCATTTTCGAGGCGGTATGTAACGTTATCATACTTCGAGGCGAAGTGGATCTCCTTCGCGAAAATGTGACGGCACTCATGGTTGAGGCAGCGGAACTTATGAAATCCATATTCAAGCGTGACAACAGTGGAATTGTCGCCTTTGTGAACAAGTTCTTGATAGGTCCTCGAAAACAGATCCTGCATTTTGATCGCCTTACCAGAACATAGGGGGCAAAATTCAATTTCCGGTTCTTGAAGCCATGCGTAGAAGTAACGCTCGCCGCCCTTTCCTTCCTGTACAATGAGCTCGGTCTGGCCAAGCAGTTCTGTCCGTTCTTCATCCCAACGTCGTACAATGCGTCTGGCCATGGTACAGCTCCTTTCTATTTTACTGATTAAAGCATAACACAGATTCGACCATATTACCACCATTTACTTTACAAAATAGATAACTATATATTTTATTACCACCACTTGCTTTACGATATCAAATATACTTATCTGAAGCAAACTACTATAATTCGATTGTAAGGTAAATCCATCCCTGCGCTAACTGAAAACCGAAGCCGGCCGGATTTCAGGTGCCCTAAGGGTGGAACATCTACAAACTTTTGACTAAGGAGGATTCGTTGTGGAAGTAAATGAAGCCAGAATCAGATACCTCGAGGCGATACAACGAGTTGTAGATCGCCTATCGAACACGTCTTTCATCTTGAAAGGCTGGGCCGTTTCTCTGGTGGCGGGTCTAATGGCACTGGCAGCCAGCGGCACAAACCAAGGGTATGTGCTGATTGCATACATACCCATCGCGGTCTTTTGGTTCCTAGATGCGCATTTTCTGATGATGGAGCGCCAGTACCGCGACCTGTTCAAAGAGAATACGGATTTGTCGCAGGAACTGGAGTTTTTCTCCATCAAACGTCAAAGGGGCGACATAGACCTATACGCCCGCGCGTTTTTCTCAATCACAATGCTGCTGACATACATCCCGCTTATTGCGGCAACAATTATTATCATGTTTTTTGTAGGAGGTTAATATGGGCCATAAAATTTTTGTTTCATATAAGTTCGCTGACGACCAGGTGAAGAATCTTGCCGGACAGCAGAATTCCACAGTGAGAGACTATGTGGACGAGCTTGAAAATTACTTTGACAGCTCCAGCCACATTTACAAGGGAGAATCAAGTGGTGAAGACCTGTCGGAGCTTGCAGAAGAGACCATCTGGTCTAAGCTCCGCGACCGTATTTTTGACAGCACAATGACAATTGTCTTTATCTCCCCCGGAATGAAGGAGCCTTGGAAGGCCGAAAAAGACCAGTGGATTCCGTGGGAAGTTTCGTTCTCCCTTCGCACTACAACACGTAAGAACCAGAACGGAGACACCTACACAAGCAACCCCAATGCCATGCTGGCTGTGGTCCTGCCGGATGTAAATGGTTCTTACGACTACTTCTTAGAGAAGAAAAACTGCTGCGCTGAGGGCTGTTTGATGCACCACACGAATAACACCTTCAGCATTATTAAGCAGAATATGTTCAACCTCAAATCGGCGGATACCCATGTTTGTGATAGCGGTTCAACGATTTGGCGAGGAGAATTCTCATACATCCGAAGCGTCAAGTGGATCGATTTTATTGCAAGCACCGAAGCCCACATTGATGCAGCATACACGCGCCAGAAAAAAATCGGCGACTACGATATTCACGTCAACTTGACCTAATATGTGAAAAGTATAAGAGGTACCATCATCCATTCGGTGGTACCTCTTATCTCTATCGTGATTATCCTGCCAGCCATTATATTATGCTGTAAACAAAAATTGTAATTTTTGTGTGAGTCCCGCAGCATTGGGCGCAGCCATGCAACCATCACTTTCTGGCTATGCCACGTGCACATCCGGTCCAATCTGCATGCGTAGATTGAACAAAGTAAACAGCACATCAGAATCGTCAATGTCGTAGCAGTCGCCTTCAAACAGCACGAACCACTCCCTCTCACGCCGAAGGAGGCGTCCGTCATCCTTATTATAATAGCTGATGTTCGATTCAAAAACGCCGTTTTCAGCAGTCTCCGCAAAGTAGTAAGTAGACTGACTACAACGAATTCTTCTGCACCGAAGAAACTTTCGATTGAACCTATATCGGGGGTGAGCGCCTTTGATTTCTGCCACATACACCCTGGCAGTTTCATTCGGATTATCTTCAATTTCTTCGCTCCAATTCATGCTACATCTCCTTCTTTCAAACCGTAAAGCTCCTGGAACGCTTCCATAGACATTCCTTCAAAAGATGCGAGTTTCTGCATATCCCTATCCAACGGAACACTTCTGGCGCAGGCAATTCGGCCCGCCTCCCTTGTACTGTTCCCCAGCCGAATTGCCAGTTCTTCAAAAGTAAGATTCTTTGCCCTGCGATACTGGCTCAGGCAATTATTCGGATTTTCAGTTTTTGACTCGGTGGAAGGATGGTCTCCCTCAGCAAGAATATCATCAGGATATTCCCGAACGATTTCTTCCATCGAAACTCCGAGAGCCTTGGCGCAGTTATCAATGATTCGGCAGCTGGCAGACGGCGGCATCTCCTGCTCCAACCGGGCAAGCGTTTGTAAGGAACATCCTGCCCGTTCGGCAAATTCTTTCTTGGTGAGCCGCCGCTTCATGCGATGATACTCGATACCGTACATTTAAGCACTTCCTTTCTTACGCAGCACATATGCCCGTGGCAGAATCTCGAACAGTTCCATAATGTCTTGGGGCGTATAAATCACTCTCCCCTGCAATTCGGGCGTCCCAATATGATGAACTCTGTGTAATTCGTAGCGCAGATCGTTTTGTTGACAATAAAGCATCAACGCCCACTCCTGTTCCGTCATGACAAATGCTTCGTCCGCATCACCGGTCGTGGTTTTGACCTCTACGATGATGCTTTCGCCTGTAGCGGGGTCAAAGGTCATCAGGTCGAAATGAGCCTTTCCGTCGTCTGCATAATTAGGATTGACTGCATTCTCGTAAATAGTTCCACGCAAACGCTTTCTCTCCTGCTGGGTGACCCACGCCTCTCCCAATTCACCGATGCGGTCGCAGAACTCCTTATGTACGCGAATCCGCTCCGGCAAAGTGCGCTTTTTTTCTGCCGGCTGATGGAGCAACGGTTCGATTGCAGCGAAATCATTATGGTAAAGGGCATCACACGAAATCCCAAAATAATCTGCAAGAACCTTCAGTTTTCCAAACCACATATTTAGACGAGGCTCCCGTTCGAATCGGCTAATATCATTTACGGTTAATCCCGTGGCATTCGCCAAAGAAGTTTGTGTGAGTCCATAATAGACCCGGAGGTACATCAAAAGATTCGTCGGGTTGTATGTCTTTAAAGCCTCTCTATCGTTTTTTCTTCTCTTCTTGCTCATTCTTACTTTCCGCTGCTTTCTATATGGTATAATATCTTTAATTTTCTAAAGATATTATACCATATAGAAAGAGTCCGGTCAAGTAACTTTAAAGAAAATCTTTGAGAAGTCAAAGAAATCTTGTCAAATGAAAAGACTTACTTTATAATAGGACCATCAAGAACAGGAGGGGTTGTTATGGGTGGATTGCAAAAGTAACTTCCAGTTTGCACGATTAACTTCCAGGTTTCCAAAAGTCTCGTAAAATTAAATTCCGGGAAAGTAGTGCAACACGCGAAAAGCCGGAAGTAAGTTTTGCAAACATTGGTCAAACCGGAAGTTACTCTTACAAAGGGAATTGAATATTGCCAGCGGATGTGTTAGCATGAATATCAACAGGACACCCACAGTAAAAACGGGCATGCCAAGCGGAGGTCGAAGCGGTTTTGCAAAATTTGCAAAAGTTACTTCCACCCCTGGAAACGGATATTCCGAATGGCGGCAGCTTGGTTTTACTTCTTGAGTAGGCGGGGTGTCAGGTTAATATCGTTTGCGGGAATCTCCTGAATGCCGAGAGACGGCAGAATGGTTTCACCGTACAAGAAGCTGAACAACCGGTGTGCGGACTGGTTATTCAGCTTCTTTCTCGTATAGGAGTTAATGTGGCTCATCATACGCAGGATGTCGCTTTGCTGTAAGTGGTCAAAGGATGTACCCTTGGGAAGGACTCGGCGAATGAACTCATGGGTGACTTCACAGCCACCCTTCTGGTCAGAGCGCTGTGGATCGCAGTAGAAAACCCTGCTCCGTATTTCTCCAAATTTGGTACACTCAATGGATACGGGGTCAGTAAATTCGCTGCCTCTGTCTGTCAGGATAATTGGGAACAAACGGCAATACTGTTCGTGTCCAAGAACGTTATACAGCCATTCAAAAACCTCCGTGACAGACCGTGCAGTGTTTCGGTCTCTCAAGAATGCCAACATGAGATTCGAGTTGCGGAAGAACACCGTCAGCAGCACCTTGCCGCCCTTGCGTCCCTCTACCGAATCAATCTCCACGACCGGGATATCCGGATTGAGTGCCGTGTATTCCAGAAAGTCCTCATAGGTTCTCCCGAGATGACACTGCTTGTCTACCCGTACAGATGGTTTCTTCTTGCGCACTTTGTAGCGCACCTTTCTGGGCAAATCAATGTTTCCCACAGACAGAAGCCCGGCATCCACATAGTTGTAGATGGTTCTTTCGTCCAGCATGATTTCATCCGCATTATTCACGCAGATTTGGTGAATGGATTGCCCTTGCTTAATAAGCGGGGAAATGATTTGGTCGATCCGGTCCAGCTCTGCCAGTGTTACAGCGAAACCTTGTCTGGACTCGGTGCGGGTCGCTTCATATTCTTTCTGAGCAGATTTTGCTTCGTATAGATGACGCTCCTATTTGCAGCTCTGGCGCTGTTGGCAGCCGTTACAAACATAGGGCGGCTTTCTCAGTTTGGAGCATTGCGCCTGCCTAAAGTCGGGGCATGCCTCAAAACACTTGGCCTGATAGCAAGAGTGACAGGGCTTCCCGTAGGTGAACTTGCAGGGGTGGCACAAATCGCCGTAGTGCTTGCAATCCTTGCGGATAACGCACGGATTGTATCCTCCGGCTTGCTTGAGCTTGATATGGGTGCGGACCTCTTTGGAAATGGTTGTAGGGTCTTTCCCTAATTCTACTGCAATGGCGGAAAATCTTTTCCGCTCTCTGAGGCCGACCTCGATGGTGATTCGATCGCTGAGGGTTAAGTGTGTATTCTTAGCCATGGCTTTCTCCGTTTCTGCGCTGCCGTCATTCGGAGAAGGCGAAGGGGCTCTGCCCCTTAAACCCCGAGGTTTATCGCTTTTGTTTCCAGAAAGGCAGCAAAAAAGCAGCATCTGTTGAAGATGCTGCCTTCCCGCAAACCCTATGCGCCGCTCAGGTCGCTCCTCAGCGTTGCCCTATCCTGCGCATAGGTAAAGCATTGTTATTGTAAGTTACCGTTGGGTGCGAGTCAAGAACTGCTGCAATGTTTGTAAGAGTTACTTCCGGGCACTTTTTTGCAAGATTAACTTCAGCTCGACTGCCCATCCAACCGGAATTTAGTTTTTCTATTGAGGAGGGGTTGTTATGCCTTTTAGCTACAATAAGCTTTGGAAATTACTGATTGATAAGAATATGACTAAAAGCGAACTTACGAAAGCAATCGGCATTTCATCCAGTACCATGGCAAAGATGGGGAAAAATGAGAACGTTTCCCTTGAGGTTATTGACAAAATCTGTGCCCTATTGGAATGCGATATCAACGATATTCTGGAATACGTTTCCGACCAATAAAGTATCTTCACCAAGTTCGGTTTTGCAGCCAAATTGAAAATAGGTTGTATTTCTCCTACTTCTGGCGTATAATAAAGCAGAAGGGAGTGAGTCATATGATGGTAAACACCGACAACTTAATATCCATCACAGAAGCGAATCGAAACTTTTCACAAGTTGCCAGAATGGTGGACAAGAATGGCTCTGTTGTGATTCTGAAGAACAATGTTCCCAGATATCTGGTCATCGAATTTAATCAGGCGGAAGCGGTACAGGCTGCTCCTGACGAGGATGTTTTGAAAATCTCCGAGAGACTCATCGCAAAGAATCGTGAGGCATATGAGGAATTGGCAAAATGAAAACGCTGTCTACCCGCCAAATCCTTCTTTTGCATGAGCAATTATGTGCACAGACGGGTGGTTCCCAAGGCTTGAGAGATGAGGGACTGCTGCAATCCGCATTATCCGCTCCATTTCAAAGCTTCGGTGGAACAGACGCCTACCCCTCTCTCCAGCAAAAAGCCGCCCGGCTGGCTTTTGGGTTGGTGAAGAATCATCCGTTCGTTGATGGCAACAAGCGCATCGGCGCTCACGCCATGCTGGTGTTCCTCGCCTTGAACGGTGTGGAACTGAACTATGAACAGAAGGAACTATCTGACCTGATTCTTTCTGTTGCCGCTGATGAATGTGGCTATGAAGAAATCCTCCAGTGGTTGATTGACCACGAAATATGAATCAAAGGGAGTGCCGCAGAACTTTCATTCTGCGGCACTCCCTTTTCATTTCGCCTGATTGATGCTTCTCCCTTCCATACTGAATCAAATATGGTTCAAATGGCCCTTATTATTGACACTTCTGCTGGATATGGTATAAAAACTGCCCGCAATCCGCTTTTTGGACTTAAAATTCAATAGGGTTCTTTATAATTTGACGTTATGCCGGAAAAGTGGTAGAATGCTGTAAATGGTAAAATAAAGTGCACAGATTTCAGCCAATAGGAGTACACAGATTTTCGCCACAAAATGCACAGTTTTTCGCCAGAGACTACACAGTCTCCGAGAAGTTGGTAAAAT
>Ga0129308_1000396_pt1 | contig 68235 bp, 43 predicted proteins | sample L827metagenome_FD_94440 | JGI IMG/M metagenome (GOLD analysis project Ga0129308, IMG submission 94440) | Ring-tailed lemur group fecal microbial communities from Wisconsin, USA - L827 metagenome | ecosystem: Host-associated > Mammals > Digestive system > Large intestine > Fecal | place: USA...
ACAGTTGACAAGTGACAGTTGACAGTTATGTCGGCTTTCAGCCGATTTATTTACCGAACGCGAAGCCCAACTGTCACTTGTCAACTGTCATCTGTCAACTGAAAAATGTTTCACATTTTTCTAATTCAGAATGAACAATACATACCATTACTCCCGCAGGCACAGTATATCAGGCACAGGCACTTTTGTGGTTGTGCTGGTGGCCTGTATTGCCTGCTGGATCGTAAGCTATTTCAACTCGGTCGGCTATCCGGTATACGGAGAGGTGACAGCCCCTCCCCTATGGAATGCTATCTGCCAGGTATTGCCCGGCAAGGCTTTCACGTATACCATCGGTATGCTGTTGATGTTCGGTGGAGCCTTCCTGCTCCACCGTGCCAACTATATCCTGGTGCTGATCCGCGAAAAGACGCTGCTGCCTTTCCTGTTCTACGTACTGTTCATCAGCACCAATCCGGACTTCCTGCCGTTGAAGTCCACCTCGCTCGGTGTATTCTGCCTGATACTCGCCATCTACCAGCTATTCACCTCCTATCACGACCCCTATGCCAAAAGCAACGCCTACAATGCCGCCTTACTGATCGGGATCGGGAGTTTGTTGTGGGTGCATATTCTTTGGTTCATTCCCATCTTCTGGATAGGGATGTATAATTTCAGGACGCTGAATATCCGGACATTCCTTGCCTCCCTGCTGGGAGTAGGTACCGTTTACTGGTTCCTGTTCGCCTGGTGCGTCTGGTTCCGTGACTTTACGCCGTTCACCATCCCGTTTGCGGGCTTGTTTAAGATACGTTTCCTGATGGCTACGGGGATCGGGCTGCTCGACTGGATAGGTATTGCGGCCGTTGCTCTTTTAACAGCGGTTTCCGCCATCAATATCATTACGCACGAATATGAGGATGTTTTACGTACACGCCAATTCTTATCCTTCCTAATCGTCCTGTCGATATGGGCATTCGGGCTTTATTTCCTTTACGAACAAGCATCGGAAGAGTTTCTGGAAACAGCCTGTGTCCCGGCTTCGATACTGATCGCCCACTTCTTCACCGTGATGCGGGGCAGGATCGTCTTATGGACATTCTATGCAACGATCGTGCTTTATTTTATCCTCTTATTTTTACGTATATGGAATTTCTGATAGAATACGGATATATCGGGGTGTTCATCGCCTCTTTCCTTGCTGCCACCATCCTGCCTTTCAGCAGCGAGGTCGTACTAACCGGCGTACTGCTGGCAGGTTCGGCCTACTGGCCCTGTATGATAGCCGCGACCTTGGGTAATTTCCTGGGCGGCATGAGTTGTTACTGGCTCGGTATGCTGGGCAAAGTAGAATGGATTGAGAAATACCTCAAACTGGATGCCAAAAAGCTGCAAAAGGTACAAGAATGGATTGCAGGAAAAGGCTCGTGGATGGGTTTCTTCGTCTTCCTACCGGGCATCGGCGACTTCATCGCGGTAGCACTGGGTTTCCTCCGCGCCAACATCTGGATCGTTGCCATCTCCATGTTCCTGGGCAAAGCCATCCGCTACTGGGTGTGGATGGAGTTCGTGTATAAGGTGCAAAGCATGTTTTAAAGGACTATAGTGAGAGGATACCCGACACTATAATCCTAATCAACCTGACACTATAAACCTATAGTGTCCAGCACTACTGTGTTATCCGTAGCTTGAAAATTATTCTGCCAGCCACTGGTTCAGTTGTGTCAAGATCTTTTCCTTGATGTCCTCCGGCATATTACCGATACGTGAACGGTGGCTGCCACGGGGTTGGAAATAGACTTGCTCATTCTTCTTCCCTTTAAAAACCGGGGCATGGGCTGCGCTCCACGGATCGATCTCGCCATAGATGAAGATCATCTTCGGATCATTGTCTTTCAAGAAGTTATATATCTTATGATAAAGAGCCGGACGGAATTCAACCTTGTCTACCAGTTCCTTCGGAAGCATGATGCGGTTGAGGTATCCTTTACTGCTCTCTATGGTCAGGTACTTTTTGAAGGGTTTGGTGTCATAACCGTAATAGCCCAGTTCGCGGGCTGCCTGTACAAAGAAAGAAATATTCGGCTGGTTCTCGGCAAAATAGTCGGGACTGCTGATATCCATCAGATGTTTGAACAGCGCTTCCGTACCGGCATGCACGGAAGGAATTACGGAAACCGATGTTCCCCACTGCCACAAGGCGAAAGGATATTCCAGTACGCAATAATCCAGCACTTCTGCCATCGGGATACGATATTCCAAGCCTTTTTCTTTGGAGAACGCTTCCAGTAATGGGAGCATTTCGGCTTTGCGGCTCAACACTTCTGATTGAAAATTCTTTATCTTGTTACGTTCTTTCTTTGTGCCGACTTTACGGAGGAACGGTTCGTGGCGACCGTCTTCCACTTCCTTACACAGCGGACCGACATACGGAACGGAGATATCGACATCATCGGGAAAGAAAGCACGGTAAAGCATGGTGGTCTGGCCGCCCTTGCTGATACCGGTACTGATCCATTTGCCGGTATAAAGCTGTTTGAATGTCTGGTTGACGTTATGCAGGTCGTAAGCGGAATTTTCGGCAGTCAGGTAATCCCAGTTGCAAGGTTCGGGAGTAGACTCCAGGAAATAACGGTACTCCACAAAGACCAGGTTGGCGTTCAACAGCTTCGTCAGCTCTTCCTCATATTTGGGATTGAGGGCATAGGCGCCGCCGTAACCTTCCGTTACCAAGACAGTCGGACGATCGAAACCGACATGACCGATAACGACACGCTGCGTAAAAGTGCCTGCTTCCGGATGCTTCGGGTCGATGGGTTGGGTGATACGTACCAGGTACTTCTCCGGATAGACATCCGATTCGAGTTGTTCGATGTTACTGATCCCTTTCAGGGAGGCAAGCTTCTCTTTCAAATCGCCCGGTGAAGCAAAAGCCACCAGGGTACACAGAAAAGAGAGGAGCAGAAGATGAAATGTTCTTCTCATGGTTTATCTTTCTTGTTGTTTATAATTCTTCGTTTATTAGCGATCGTACGGATCAATCCTTCATATTTCGCCCGTTTTACGGCCGACCTGGCAAAGATACGATTATAATCTTCACGGGTAAAGTCCGCCAGGTCTTCTTTTTTAAAGGAAAGGAAAGCAGGCGACGGAGTAAAAGCCTCTTCACGGGTAGGAACAGCAAAACGGTTCCAGGGGCAGGCCTCCTGGCAGGTATCGCAGCCGTAAAGACGGTCGCCCAGGCGGGAGGCAAGCTCCGAAGGGATATCGCCTTTATGTTCGATAGTGAGGTAAGAGATACATTTGTTCGCATTCAGATGACCGGCAGACTCCAAGGCACCCGTCGGACAGGCGTCGAGACAACGGCGGCAGTCGCCGCAACGGTTCTCCTGAGGGCTGTCGTAATCGAGTTCCAGCGTAGTGACGATCTCACCTAGGAAGAAGAAAGAGCCTTTTCCGGGGATGATAAGATTGGTGTTCTTACCGATCCAGCCAAGACCGGCTTTCCAGGCCCAATAACGTTCGAGAAGGGGGGCGGAGTCGGTGAAGGCACGGGCTTCCGGAACGGGAGGATTACACACCCCCTGCCCCCTCTCAGGAGGGGAAAAGTTACTCCCGGTCACTACCTGTTGTCCGAAAGAATCGAGTGCTTGGGGGAAGGTTGGAAGAAGTTCTTCCGTGATGTATTGCCAGAGTTGGCGGAGTTTGTCTTTCAGTACGATATGGTAGTCTTTTCCGTAGGCGTAATAGGAGATACGGGGAGCATCGGGAGATTGTTTCTGTGCCGGATAATAATTAAGAGCGACAGAGATGACGGAACGGGCACCTTCGACCAATCCGGCGGGATTCAGACGGATATCGCGGTAGTTCTCCATATATTTCATCCCGGCATGACACCCTTCAGCTATCCAGCGGTCAAAAAACAAAGCTTCGGTGTCTGCGGAAGTCACTTCAGCTATTCCGCAGGCATCGAAGCCCAATTCTTTCGCTTTCTTCTTTATGCTGACTGATAGATTCATTATCTACTCGAATACCTTGAACACATACCCTTCTTTCTGTAGCCATTCGATGGCACGGGGCATCGCTTCACGCATGTTCGTTTCGGCTTTGAGGGAGTCGTGGAAGACGATGACAGAGCCGTTGCGGGTATAGTTTTTTACCACGTTGAAAACACCGTTCGGCGTCATATGCGGACTGTAATCGCGTGTCACCACGTCCCACATGATAATCTTGTACTTCTTCCGCAAAGCTACCACCTGCGGGAAACGCATATGACCGTGCGGCGGCCGGTACAGGTCGCTGTGGATATATCCGGCAGCCTGCTCGATGTCATCCAGGTAGTTCTTCGTCCAGTATTGAAGTCCCTGAATATGATGGAAGGTGTGATTGCCTACCCGGTGTCCGCGATCGAGCACCATCTGATACACTTCAGGGTGTTTGCGGACATTGTCTCCTACACAGAAGAAGGTCGCCTTCACACCATATTTGTCGAGTATATCCAAAACCCAAGGGGTAACCTCGGGAATAGGGCCGTCGTCGAAGGTGAGATATACACACTTCTCCTTGGCCGGTATCCGCCAGATTACCCCTGGGAACAGGACCCTGTAGAACCAGGGCGGTTGTTCTATAAACATATATTACTTATTTCCACGAACCGAACCGTAAGCCATCCGGTAGTTGTCAAACTCTTCCTGATACTTCTTAGCAAATTCGGGGTTATAATGTTTGCTGACTGCCAGTACTTGCTGCATGACTGCCAGGTTATGTTCCAACTCTCTTGTCACAGAAGCCAACTGAGACGGTCTCAGACGGAAGAACCAGTCGATATTCCGCATGGCATTTTCTGCAATGACGGTAAAGATCTCTTCAGCCTTTTCTGTCTCATCGAGCGCATAATACAACTCACCGGTAGAAAGAGCCGTGTAATCCAACGGAACATTTTCCGGCGGCAATACTTCCATACTCTTATTCAACACGTTCAACGCTTTCTCATTCTTGCCTTCCTTCAACAGGTCTTCAGCCAGTTTATTGAACAATGCCATACGGTAGCTCTTACACATACGCATCACGTTCTCATCGATATAAACACCCGGTTTATCTACACCACCCCATTTGAATTTGTTCATCACATTGTCGTACATCTTCTCTGTGTTGGTGTTTTTGTCCGCTTGCTTCGGAACGATCTGGTAAGCCAGACCTGTCTGTTCAAAGTAACCGTCCAGGCCGACGAACTGGTCTGGGTTCACTGTGATCGCATAGTAGATAGGACGTTCCCAGTTGTTGGTTTGCAACATATCCAGGATGATCAGTTCCTGTTTACCCAGCGCTGTCTTTCCTTTCAGGTTGATAGTCATCTCTGTCAGCAGATCGGTAGAGTCGGCAAGACCTTTCGCCAGTGCCGTAGCCGAATCGACTTTATAGATCAGTGTCTCTGAAGGAATATAATCGAGTTCCTGGTTGAATCCCGGTATCTTCTTGAATTTCGGGTCATTGCTGCGTACGAAATTCAAACCTGTGCTCAGGTCGATAGGTTTATCCATCATCGGTACGATATAGGCGGCATCACGTGTGCCTTGTATATAATCCGCACGATCCCATGAGATAGGCAGCGGAGCCGATTCGTAAGCCTGTTTCTTCATCTGGTCGATATACCAGTCTGTCTGCAGGTAACTGGTGTTACATACGCGGACATCGGTACGGATACCTTCCACTTCCTGTGCATACCACAACGGGAATGTATCGTTATCGCCATTGGTAAAGATCACTGCATTCGGTTCACACGATTCCAGATAGTTGGCACCGAAATCACGGCAAACGTAGCGTCCTGAACGATCGTGATCGTCCCAGTTCTGTCCTGCCATCTGGATAGGAACGAACAGGCATAATACGGTTGCAATGGAACCGGCAGCCACAGCAGGCAACTTTCCATACTTCTCGATCAGCTTGGCCAGTGCCGCGACACCGAACCCGATCCAGATACAAAACGCATAGAAGGAGCCTGCATACGCATAATCTCGTTCACGCGGCTGATACGGTGTCTGATTCAGATAAAGCACGATAGCGATACCTGTCATAAAGAACAGGAAGAAAGTGATCCAGAAACTCTGGATACCCCGCTGGCCGGAATAAGCCTGATACAACAATCCCAAGATACCGAGCAGAAGCGGCAGCATATAATAGACATTATGTCCTTTATTATTCGCGATATCGGACGGCATGTTATCCTGCGGGCCGACAAGCACCTCGTCGATCGCCTTGATACCGGTGATCCAGTTACCGTTCATCACCTCGCCATTTCCCTGAATATCGTTCTGACGTCCGGAGAAGTTCCACATAAAGTAACGCCAGTACATGAAGTTCAGCTGGTAAGCGAAGAAATAACGCAGGTTTTCGGCAAACGTCGGTTTCATCACTGTCACATTCTCACCGCAACGGTTGAACTTCACCGGTTCTCCCTTAAACTGTGACCATTCCTTATAGGCCCCCACATGTGAATCGACATTGCTGTACATACGCGGGAAAAGCATATTCAACTCATCCACATATTCGTATTCAACATCGTGACGGGAAACGAAATATCTATCTTTCTCTTTCGGATCTTTCTTGATCACGCGGCTCCATACGGCTTCACCTTCCTTGGTGACAGGAGCACAATTACCACCCTGGTTCTCACGTTTTACCTCCGAGGCAAATGTCTGTCCGTAGATCAACGGTGTCTTACCGTATTGTTCGCGGGCCAGATAAGAACGCAGCGTGAAGATATCGCTCGGCGCATTCTGGTTCATCGGGGTATCTGCCGTTGCACGGATCATCGTCAGTGCATAAGAAGAATAACCGACAACGATCACCATCAGGCAAACCAATATAGTATTCAGCAATTTGATATTGACTTTCTTGCTCATGAACAGGTAAGCCGTCAATGCAGCTGTCAGGATCACTGCGATCACATAACCGCTACCGATAAACGGAACACCAACCAGCACGATCGCTACGATAAAAGCAATCTTCATACGCATCGGATTTATCTCATCGCGCATCGTTTCCCAGATGGCCCAGATCAAGACGCCCGACAAAGCAATCACATACGCGAAGACGCCCGAATTGTAAGGCATACCTAGTACATTAACGAACAACAGTTCGAAATAACCGCATACCTCGACCAGTCCCTGAACGACCCCATACATCATCAATCCGACGATAGCAAAAGAAACCAGCAACGCATAGATGGTCCCTTTCATTGTAGGATTCGGGAATTTCTTATAATAATAAACCAGGACGATAGCCGGGATACAAAGCAGGTTCAACAAGTGGACACCGATACTCAACCCCATCAGGTAAGCGATCAGCACGATCCAACGGTCGGCATGCGGACGGTCTGCCGCCTCTTCCCATTTAAGGATCAGCCAGAAAACCAATGCCGTGAACAGAGAAGAATAGGCATATACCTCACCTTCTACCGCACTGAACCAGAATGTATCGCTAAAGGTATAAGCCAATGCACCTACCAGACCGCTACCCATGATAGTGATCATTTTTCCTAATGAGATTTCGTCCTCATCGTTCACCATGATCTTACGGGCCAGGTGCGTAATACTCCAGAACAGGAATAAAATGGTCAGCCCACTGAAGAGTGCCGACATCGAATTCACCATTTTTGCCACCATGGAAGTATCCGACGCAAGTTGCGTGAACAGGTTAGCCGTCAACATAAAGAACGGTGCTCCGGGCGGGTGCCCTACTTCCAGTTTAAAAGCTGAAGAAATGAACTCACCACAATCCCAGAAACTGGCAGTGGGTTCGATAGTCATCAAATAAACGGTAGAGGCGATCAGAAAAACAACCCACCCCAACACGTTGTTGATTAGTTTATACTTTCTCATGTTTGTATAAAGTGTGATAATTAAATTGTCAATATATGCTATCCTCACACGGACAGTCGACCGCAAAGGTAAGCATTTACGTTTAATACCAACGCCTTAATACTCCATAAATTGTATTGAAGAGATTAGAATTATATTAAAAACAAGCTGATTTTTAAGTGACTGAAGATGACAATTGTATGACAGAAATGTCAGATAGCAAAAACCGCCATTCCATCGTTCATAACACCTCTCTCTTCAGAAAATCAGCCAGGTGAAGATGAATGATTCCTTCTACATCACTCCCTCTGTTAAACTCATCCAAGCTAACTACATATTTCGGATAGTTATCCTGGATAGTCATCAGATTACCAAACTCACGTTCACGCGTTTTTTCATCCGGAATAAGATAAGTGACCTGCACATACACCTTCTTCCCTTGTTTCAATGCCACGAAATCAATTTCCTGATTATCTTTCTGACCTACATAAACCTCATATTGAAGGAAAGATAAATGCAAATAAACTGCATTTTCCAACAGTTTATGAATATCACGCTGCAAATCAAAACCTAGTCTGCAATTGCGCAAACCCAGATCTTCAAAAAAATATTTATCACCGATTTCAAATTTCTTCAAACCATTCACATCAACCCGCCCTACCTTATTGATAAGATAAGCATTACCCAATGCTTTCAGATAATTGATAACCTGAGTAGTAGAAATATCCACACGTTGGGATTTAAGATATTTACTGATATTATTGGCAGAAAATAAATTCCCGATATTATCTGCTGTATAAAGGGCCAATGTCTCCAAAAAATCAACATTTCGTATGCTTTCTCTTTTGACAACATCTTTCAACAGAATAGTAGCATACACGTTCCTGAGATATTCAAAAGCCAATTCATCAGTCAGCGCCAAACGTGAAAGATAAGGCATTCCTCCATAGGTCAGATAGAGTATCAAACTTTGGGTATTATCCGGCAATTGATGAAAAACCAGAAATTCGGTATAACTCAGACTTTGTATATGAAATTCGATATAACGCCCGGAAAGGAATGTAGAAAGTTCACCGGACAACATCCGGGCATTACTGCCCGTACAAAATATATCACAACTTTCCTTTGCCTGCAAACTCCGTAAAACATGTTCAAAACCATCGATATCTTGTATCTCATCAACAAACAGGTAATTATCAGCTTTATCGATTATCCGGTCTTTCAGGTAAGCAAATAAGTCTTCATCATTTCGGATCATGCGGAACTCTTCATGTTCCATATTGATATATATAATATTTGCCTCCGCATTTTCCTTTCGGATGTCTTCCATCAGCTGCATCATGATATAGCTTTTACCGACCCGTCGTTGGCCGGTAAGAACCTTAATAATACCTTTACCTATAAAAGGTTTTATTCTTTTACTATATACAGGACGTTCTATAATCTTCATACTTTTATAAGTTATACTTGATAAATGACACAAATATAACCATTTTATCAATCATAACTTATAAACACACCTGTTTTCTCCCGTTTATAAGTTATGATTAAAAGTTTTGAAAGGATACATATCCGGTAGCCCCATCAGATAATCTTTTCGCATTGTAGCTCCAACGAGTATTATTTCCATCAGGGTTATTGGCATACCACCAGTTTGTAAGTGTGGAACCAACCGTCCCCGTCCAGCAAATATAATTCTCACCCTCCCTGAGCCCACCGGTTTTACAATGAAAGTTTAGCACATAGGGAGAAGCAGATCCTGGATACATACTGATATCTGTTCTTACCTGTGCTCCACCGGTAAAAACAGCACTTCCTCCCTGATCGGAATCGATAGTCATATATGCGTCAGCACGTGTAGTTATTATATCTGGCTCATTCGAACTGATCTCGTATTTAAGATTAGGTGCAGTTTTTTTAATAAGGGCGCCCTGACGTTCTGTAACCATCAGAACCTGTGAACACAAAGGATCATTCAATGCTTTCTTTATCTGCAGATTTATATCATACAACTCTCCTTTTAATTTTGAAATATGCCCCGGATAAATTCTCAACGGATCGGTCACCTCCTTACCTGCGCTTAGTTCAAATTCATCTGATTCATTCACTAATATATAAGGCCGCAACAATGCGTAAGTCTCATCATAGCTCCTTGAAGAGTACATCTTTTCATCCTCATCAAACCTACATGCACTTAAAACAGCACACACCGCAACCAACAAAAGTAATAAAGGGAATTTCAAATTTAGAGTTTTCATAACCTGCCTTGTATTTAGGTTTACATTATGTAAGATGAAATTATAGTCAAAACCGCTGCATACGTTGAAAATAAAAATATTCAGTTACTTTTTGAGTATACTTCTTTACTCGCAGAGATCCGTAAATATCCGGACATTGAAACCATCTTTCATCGGAGCTAAGATATGAAGGGCCGTTTCTCCTTTTCTTTTACTGATCAGGCTCTTGTCTACAGCAAAGAGAAATATACTTTTTCCCATTTGATTCTTAAGTAACCGGACAACAACTTCTTTACCGCCATCGTCTTCACCCTTTAAATATAAGAGATAGTATTCATCTGTCTTTTCTTTTTTGAAAAGTCTGGCGGATAAAGATATTGGATACAATGTTTCCTCATAAAACGCCTTACAATCAGGTTTATCTCCTGCCAAACCTTGCATCAACACAAACAATAACAATAATAATTTCATGCCAATAAGTTTATAATCAGAATTTTTTAAAAGTAGCGAACATAAGTACCGGATTATTATCTTCCGGCAGTTGAACAACATCTTCGCCTATCATCGAATTATACTCAGACGGAGTCAAAGGGATAATAAACTGATTCCCGACACAACACATAGGCCTTTCCGCATAAGGACATTTATGAGCTTCTGTTTCTTGTTGTAGGACTAAATGATCTGTTTCCTTATCTATCACCAGGTGATATTTATTTTCTTTATACACAAATTCTGCATAAATATGCGATCCGGATTCCAATGAATTGAAATAGTAAACAAAATTCACCGCCTCCAATTTATTCATAAACTCAACAGGATCTGTCCATTCGATATCTATAAAATCCTGACTCACCCATTTATCCCCGAAATCAAAAACATAGCGGGGTTTCACTTCCAAAGGACCAACAGTATATATAGTAGAGCTATATAAAGGGATAAATATAATCTCACCATTTACATCCTGAAGAGTAATTCTTGGAGAAAAACAAACATTCAAAGCTTTATCATAAGGCAGAAACTTTCTTATCGGTTCGGAAAACTCCTCTGAATTTATCGATAAATTATATTGCCACTCTTTTTCGTTTGAGGAACGTTGCAGATCAAAAGCATACATATCTTTATCCACTTGACAGAAATGTATAGGGGCATAAGATACCGACAACTTCGTTTCTCCTATAAAATGGCCTTCCAAATCATAAGAAACAATTTTATTCTGCATAGAATCCAGAATCTTTACGACATTACTAAACTTATCTATAGTAATATCTGTAATCTGTACATATTCTCCCGGCCCGTTACCGACCGCATCTATCACAAAATAATACTTACCGTCATTTTTAAAGACAAAAACCTTATTGGTCAACCCATCCAGGATAAAATATTTCCCATCGTGGTATAAAACCCTGTCAATCTTACCAATTTCATGATCTTCTATCGTCTCCAAAGGGATATAAGTCATACTATCGAACATCGAATAAAAGTCACTTTTTTGAGCTTCATCCACATTGATAGTATATGCATTTTCTGTTTTCTCATTCCGAGATGAGCGGCACGAAAATAAAAAGCAGAGAACGAATAACAAGGTTACAGATTTTTTCATATAGACTATTCGCAGAGATCCGGAAATATCCGCCCTTTGAAACCGTTTGATATCGGAGCCAGGACATGGAGAGCTGTTTCTCCTTTTCGTTTACTGATCAGACTATTATCTAAAGCAAAGAGGAATATACTTTTTCCTGTTTGATTCTTAAGCAACCGGACAATAACCTCTTTTCCACCCTCTTCTTCATTCTTCACATATAACAGATAGTATTCATCCGTTTTTTCCTTTTTAATAAGATTACCTTTTAGAGATATAGGGTACAATGTTTTCTCATAAAAGGCTTTACAATCAGATTCATTCCCTGTCAAGCCTTGCAGAAAAAGGAATAATAAAAGTAATAGTTTCATATCAACACCAGTTTATAATTAGAAATTCTTAAATGTAGCGAACATAAGCACCGGATTATTATCTTCCGGCAGTTGAACAGTATTTTCAGTAACCATCGAATTATATTCTAAAGGAGTTAAAGGAATAACAAACTTATTCCCAACACAACACATTGGTATCTCCGAATAATGACATTTATAAGCCTCTGATTCCTGCTGCAAATATAGATGATCCGTTTCTTTATCTATCACCAGATGATATTTATTTTCTCCATATATAAATTCAGCATAAATATGTGATCCGGATTCCAGTAAATGAAAATAGTGAACAAAATTCGCATCGTTTAATTTATTCATGAATTCAAGAGCATCCTTCCATTCAGTATCTATAAAATCCTGACTCACCCATTTTCCGGCAAAGTCAAAAGAATAACGAGGTTTCATTTCCAAAGAGTCAATTGTATACACAGTAGGACTATATAATGGCAAACAAAGAATCTCACCATTTACATCCTGAAGAGTAACTCTTGAAGAAAAACAAATACTCAGAGGTTTATCATAAGGAAAATACTTATTGATTTCCCCGGTAAAGTCCTCTGAATTCACAGATACATTATATTGCCACTCTTTTTCATAAGAACAACGCTGAAAATCAAATGCATACTTTTCCCTATTCACTTGACAAAAATGTTGAGGTGTAGGAGATACTGGCAGTTTTGTTTCTCCTACAAACTGCCCTTCCTTATCAAAAGTGACGATTTTCTTCTGCATAGCATCTAAGATTTTGATTGTTCCATCATATTTATTTATAGCAATATCTATAATCTGTGCATATTCCCCTGGCCCATTACCGATTGCGTCTATTTTGGAATAATATGTTCCATCATCATTAAAGATAAAGACCATATTAGTCAATCCATCCCAAACTATATATTTCTCATTAAGATATAAGATCCGATTGATTTTGCCGATTTCAAGATCTCCTTTTGTTTCCAAAGGGATATAAGCGACACTATCGCACATCGAATAAAATTCATTTTTCTGAGCTTCATCTATATTGATAGCATATACATGCTCTGCATTTCCATCCCAAGATGAGCGGCACGAAAATAAAAAACAGAGAACGAATAACAAGGTTACAGATTTTTTCATACAAAGAGTTATTTTCAAGGCCTCAAATATATCAATTATTTCATAAAGCAAGTGATTATTACATATTTTATCACTCCAATTTACGGTTATTTATACTTGAGATTATTCACCTAACCAAATTAAGTCGAAACATAAACATTTGGATTTTATCACTCAGGCTCAAATCATCTGGAAAAAATATTTCGCATTAATGAGTCAGCTAGAAACTAACCATTAATAATGTATATCAAAAAGTAAAAGCAAAAAAGACGGGGTCCCTCCCCCGTCTTTTCACTAAAACTACTATTTTGAAAGATTGATTTTTACAATTTTTATATTTTCAATTTTATTTTCATATTTCAAACGTATATAAAATTGATACGTTTTCCTTTCCAAGTCTATTCCTTTTACTAATCTAAGTCTAAATTGCTCTGGAAATAAAATTTCACTTATATTGGTATCATTATTCAAAATATTACAGTCATTATATAATTCATATTTTCCATTCACAATTCTAACAAATAAACCTTCCATTTCAAAAAATCTATTCAATGATTCTTCTTTAGGAATTCCACAAAATATAGAATCAGAATAAATCATTATAGAATCTATAGAATTTTCAATAAAAGAATAGTTATATCCATTATACTTATACAAAGACGATAACAAATCATCATATAATTTCCCAGTCTTTATCAATCTTGATGAATTATTTGAATAACTCATAAAAGACAATTTATTATAGCTGTAATAAGATTCATCATTTACATCTATAAATTTATCATTTTCATCAAAACAACTAAAAATATATGGACCATCATTTAATGAATATGATTCTAATATTAAATATGGAAAAGAATCATTCTGATTTTCTGTATTTTTACTACATGATAAAAATAAAATTACTAATAAAAGAATCATCTGAATTTTCATGGCTTTATATTTATCACAGCCTTTTTTATCCATACTCTATCCTCATTTCCATCCTTATATACATACCAACCATTATTTTCACCATTAAATGAATATAATAGATGGAAATAATCTGTATAATAATAGTATACTTTTGTTTTTACTGTTATACCCATAAATTTTTTCTTCTTGGTAACTTTTATTTTAACTTCTTGATAACCATCTGCTACCCATCCTATAACAGCTTCATCATATCTCCCTGGAGCTCGATGTCGGTAAATAAGAACTGGACTACCTGCCTTTAACGAATTATAGACACTTAAAAAACTAGATTCTGTAGATTCAAAGTTTATAATACTACCACCATTACCATATTCATATTTGGATTGTAGCAAATTAGGTATATTGGGCAAATCACGTGAATATGCTATAGCTTCTCCCATATATGGAGTATATCTCACATGCAAATCATTACAAATATCACGAATTAAAGCTCCAACCAAATTTTCTTTTTGATTCTCTGGTTTGTTTTCGATTTTTGTCGGCATATACATCCAACCATAACGACTAGGATGCCAATAAGCATACATTATATGAGCTAAAGCTGTCGCTAGAGTAGAAGCATCTGCTCTTTTTGCAGTACCTCCTGCCGTCGTTGTCATATTTAAATAGTAATTATAACCATATCCTATTCCCCAAGTTACGCCATAACAAAGAGGAAATATAGAAGGGCGATTAAGTGGATTTTCTCTTTCATCCCATGACCTTGTCGTTATGTTATTTTCTGTAGATAATAATGGACCTTCAATTTCAAGAGTAACAGTTTCGTCTTCTTCACATTTTAGTGTTTCCCAAAATTTATAATTTATATTGGTAGTATCAACAGAAATAGAATAATTTGAAACTATTTTCTCCTTATTTTCTTGTAATAATGCCTGGATAGCCTCATTAGAAGGAGAGAAAGATCCTGTATCAGAAAATGCAATAATAGGATTATTCATTTTAGATGCAGAAATGACAATAAAACCTTCACTATCCGGATTATTCATGTAATAAGCAACCGGAGTATTTTCAATTTGTATCTCCTCTATAGAGAATTCGGTACTTCTCGTTTTTATAAGATGTTCTGCATTATTCAAATTAAGAGAACTCAACATTCCTATTAAAACAGATGCTTCATCTTTTGAGACAATAGAAGATTCTATTACTTTTTGTTCATTGATTTGCTTCATGTCTACTAACATCGGATCTTCATTTGTACAAGCAAATAAGCACATTGCTGTAAATACCCCAATTTGATAGATAAATAGATTTTTCATACATAAATAAATTACGCTCTCTGTTAAAAGAAAGCTGTTCAAAGCATTAATAAATAGATATTACACAATTCTTCACAATCAATTTATTCAAGATAAAATTCTCCCCAAAGTCTTCCCCATCGGTTTTTCAACTCAACAGAATAAATACCTGGTTCAGATTCGCTCAAATCAATTATAACACAATCAGTTTTCGATGCCGGAATCATTTCTTCATAAAGTACCTTTCCGTCTTTCGATATACATATTGTTATATCGGAATGTTGAGTACTACTATGAATGGATAAAACACCATCATTAATAAAAGCGGAGATTGGAATTGAAGAAGAAATGGAGCGAGTATCTTCTCTCCATTCTCCCCAAAATGAAACCCTCTTACTCCCTTCCGCTGATATACTCTGTAGTAGTAAACAACTGAAAAAAAGAAATACACACATTGCCCCAACAGGCTTTTTGAGGTTCTTTGCCATAACGATAATTTTATTAATTTCTACTCTACAAAGGTATGCGGTTTATAATAGAAACAGATAAAAATAAACGGACAGCAAGTGGACAGACATGAACAGCCAGAACGCTAATATTAAGGCGTTTATCAATATCAAGCAATCACAAAATGTGGACAAGGCGTTTCCTAGTACTTCCAAAGGTAAGCATCAATGGACCTTTCTCCCTCTAACGGGGTTTCCAAATGCTGATTGATCCGCTCTTTCAAACGTTGCTTACGCTTGGTTACGGATGAAGGTGAAATAGCTAGTAATTCAGCCATAATGGAATTATTCAATTGTAATTTTATCAGGCAACAAATCAAAAGGTCATCATTCGTTAATGAAAAGTCTCTCCTCAACCGGTCAATCAGATTCGGATAAACGATATTCATTGAATTAAAGATTTCAGAACATCGGAATTCATCGATATATTCCGGATTGGATTTTAAACAATTAAGTATATTTATATGCTTAATCAATTGGGAACATAGATATCTTTGCCGCTCGGACAAATAAGTATTTTCAGTAACCAAGCGTTCATACGTTTTTAGTTCCTCCCCTTTTTCTTTTAAACGGGATACATATTTCTCTATATTTCTCTGCAATATTTCATTTTGAGACTGCAATGAAGCATTGTTTTGGCGAATTCGTTCAAATTCTTTCATCTGATCATTTATATGCTCCTGTGAGCCTACATGGTCCTCTATCTGAGAAGATAAGGCTTTTATAAGAGTCTCATTTTCATAAATTATATTTTCATTTTCATGTAAATGGTTTATACTCACCTCCAACTGCTTTCTATTTTCTTGAATTGTACGTTCCTTCTTGAGCAACTTATGTTGATAAAAATATATTAATATAGATATTATTACTAATAATATTATCGTTCCCCATAACAACTTGTTTTCTAAGTTATTGTTTATATTCAATAACTTTTCCTGTTTATACTTTACTTGAATTTCCGCAATCTCTGAACTGCGATTGATATTATCTACAGAATCTTTATAAATCCAATATTGTTCATTATATTGAATTGCATCTTCATATTTCCCTAAATCTCTACATAAATAATATAAAGTTTGTGTTGCATCTTGTTTTGTATAAGGATTAGTAGTATTCAATGCTTTTTCTAAATAAAAATAAGCTGAATCAGATTGTCCCATGCAATAATAAGTTTCTCCGATTCCTAAATAAGTTTGTGGCAAAGCAGAAATGTTATGTTTTTCTTCTATCTTCTTTGATTTATCAAGATAATACATACATGAATCAAGCATGGATAAAGATCTGTACACAGTCACGATTTCCCCATAAGCCAATGTTAAAGCTTTCAAACTTCCTGCCTGTTCTGCAATTCCTATTGCTTTTTTATAATAATCTAATCCTTTAGTCCAATCATTGTTAAGCGTAGAAACACGTCCCAAACAAGAATATGAGTTGGAAATCAATGTGCTATCTTTCAATTGAATTGAATAATCATATGCATTTTGATAGGCTTCCAATGCCAAGTCCGCCAAACCACGATAAGCATATAATGTACCTAAGTGAGTATTTATCAAACAAAGCAACTTATAATCCGTCGTATTCTTCGCCACATCCCTCGCCCGCAAATAATAATTCGTTGCCTCCTCTGCATTATTCAGATCATGGTTAACCCGTCCTTCATAATATAACGCTGTTGCTTTTCTCACCAGGTCATCCTGCTTTTCAAAATAATTCAATGCAATATTGATCAATGAATCGGAAGTAGGTTTGATATAATTTTTATCACGTGCCTGAGTGATCAACAAACACCACGTAGCATATTGAAATTTATCTGACGGAGAGGGTACTTCCATTGAATCTAATACCGCCAGGGCACGGTTCGGGCAACGTTGCATAAGCGACTCTGCATAAGACAGTTCCGGTAATAACTCTTTTGGCTGTTCAGTACACATCACGAAAGAGAGCAGACAGAATACTATATAAGATAGGTATCTCATCGCTGCACGGCATAATTGTTATAGCCTCAAAGATAATGAAACAATTCAATCCAAAGCTATTAATAATCAATTTTTTCGATACAGCTACAAACAAACTAATTATCTGAGTTCAAAACAGAAGAAGCGGATAAGGTGTCTGCTAACATTGCCAGAATCTTAAATGAACTGTCATTTGCTTTTTCAGTGACAGGATTTACTTCCATTCACCGCAGATTATTTGAAGGTATTTTTAAGTTTGCCGACAACTCTTGGTACTTCCGCAATGCGTTGGTGCGTGCAAATTACAGAAATATACGAAAAGGCGTTGAACCGGATATGAGTTTCTTAGTTTTGTTTTTCAGGAATCTGATGATGGGAGAAAATAATGAGTTGAAAAATAGAACTATGATTATCAATACATCTCAACATATTGACCGAACAAGCACCGAACAACTTGCAACTAATCGTAATTCTTATAAAAGATTCCCTCCATTATCAAAATGTCACTACTCTACCAGGTAAATCGGATTAATATACCGGGTAAATAAAAATACCCCAGCGGGTAATATTTTTTAACGTATCAATCCGTTTACAAAACACTTAAATAATAATCATATTGTCATTTGTAAGAAATATAACGAAAAGGGACTTTACGCCATCCGGTATTCCATAAAATATTCGAATCTCAATACTTAATCCGATATTTATCCAATACCTCTTTATAATTATCCTGCGCAGTCAAACAAGTATCCCGATAATAGAACATTTTCAATTCTTCGGTGATAATAAAGGGAACATGTCCGTTTGCAAGGCATTCTTTAAACAGGATCAGGCGACCGACACGTCCATTACCATCCTGAAAAGGGTGAATCACCTCAAAACATATGGGAATAAGGTATAGTATAAATATTCCATAATTATACCTACCCTGAGTACAATTCCTGCTATTGCATCGTATATTTGCCCTCAACTTTTTCCTGCCGATAATTATGAGCAAGCCTACACACAACCTTCGGCAGACCTGCTCATAATTATCGACAGGCTTGCAGACAATTGTCGACAGGCAATTTCGTCGGCAGGGTAATGGAAAGGTTACGTGTTGTTTTTTCAGGCACACAAGTATAAAACAAAATAAAAATGGGAATCAGATTCAAAATCCACGAAACGCCACGGCCGAAAGGCAGGAAAGGTCCGAAGTTAATCCATGCACGGGCATTATGCGACAGCACGGTAAAAATGGATCATCTGTGCAAAATGATCTGCTCACGGTCGACGATCTCTTCGGCCGATGTGAAGGCAGTACTCGACTCATTTGGCTGCTCGCGCTATCGTGCCACCGCCGATCTGAAACTATTCACAGAAAAAAATGTTTTATCCAAAATAGGAGGCGGCACGCATGTCATGTATGTATTAACTGCTGATAATAAATAAAATAGGAACAAATGAAACAAAAACGATCTTTTATCTTTTTCCTGCTGAGCTTCTTCTGCCTTTTCCAACTGGCGGCACAACAGGAACTGCAACCGTTACCTATCGATCCGCAGGTTCGTTACGGTAAACTTCCGAATGGTTTGACGTATTATATCCGTCATAATGAGTTACCAAAAGAACGGGCCGATTTCTATATCGCCCAAAACGTCGGTTCCATTCTCGAAGAAGAGAATCAGCGCGGGCTGGCACATTTCCTGGAACATATGGCATTCGACGGTTCCAAAAACTTCCCGAATAAGGGAATGGACGAATTTACTGAAAGCATCGGTATGCGTATGGGTGAAAATTTCAATGCTTATACCAGCTTCGATGAAACGGTTTATATGATCATGAATGCCCCGGTGACTCGCGAGAGTGTAGTGGATTCCTGCCTGCTGATCCTGCATGACTGGTCCGGCTTCATCACGCTTGCCGATTCGGCCATCGAAAAGGAACGTGGTGTGATCCGCGAAGAATGGCGTACCCGTCAGGATGCACAAATGCGTATCTGGGAACAGCAGTTGCCGAAAATTTATCCGAACAGCCGTTATGCCAACCGCATGCCGATCGGTACGATCGACGTGATCAACAATTTCAAGCCGGACGAATTGCGCGCCTATTACCATAAATGGTACCGTCCCGACCTGCAGGGTATCATCATTGTAGGAGATATAGATGTCGACAAGGTGGAAGCCGCTGTAAAAAGAATATTTGCCGATGTCCCCGCTCCTGTAAACCCCGCTCCGCGCACCATGTTCGAGGTTCCGGACAACGATATGCCGCTGATCTCCGTCGCGACAGACAAAGAGGCATCGAACACGATCCTCTCTATTTCATATAAACATGAAAAAATGCCGCAGGATATGTACGAAACGATTGCCGGACTGGTGAAAGATTATATCCAGAACATAGCGGCAACGATAATGAACGAACGCTTCAACGAAATGGTGCAGAAAGCCAATCCGCCGTTTGTTGCGGCTCAGGCTTCAGACGGCGATTTCATGGTTTCCAAGACAAAAGGTGCCTGGACTGTTGCTGCCCTGGTAAAAGATAACGAGGTCGACTCGGCCATGAATGCTTTGGTAACAGAGACAGAGCGGGTAAAACGTTTCGGCTTCACTCCTTCAGAGTATGACCGCGCCCGTATCAACGTACTGAAAGACTACGAATCGCTCTACAATGACCGCGACAAACAGCGTAACAGCACTTTCACCAATGAATATGTCCGCCACTTTACCGAAGGAGGATATATTCCCGGCATCGAAGCCGAATATGCATTGATCAACCAGGTTGCACAGGCTGTTCCGGTCGAACAGATCAACAAATATATACAGGATATGATCGGTGACAGAAATATCGTTATCAGCCTGACCGGTCCGGAAAAAGAAGGTATCACCCTTCCTACAGATGAAGAACTGCTCCGCGATTTTATGAAGGCGCAACGCATTCCTGTAGAAGCCTATAAGGAAACAGTCTCCAACGAACCGCTGATCGCTAAACTCCCCGCTCCGGGCAAGATCACGGAGACAAAGGAAGACTCGCTGTTCGGCGCCACGATCCTGACATTGGGTAACGGTATCAAAGTGGTATTGAAACACACTGACTTCAAGAAGGATGAGATCCAAATGACGGCAACCAGCCCGGGAGGAAGTACCTTGTTCGGGAATAAGGACATCGACAACCTGAAAGTGTTCAACGACGTGATCGGCCTGGGTGGTCTGGGTAACTTCTCTGCGACCGACCTGAGCAAGATGCTGGCAGGTAAGAAAGTATCCTGTTCCACTTCGCTGGGAATGGACAGTGAGAACGTGAACGGTTCGTCCACTCCTGCCGACCTGAAAACGTTATTCGAACTGATTTATCTCAACTTCACGGCCCCACGCATGGATGAAGAGGCATATACTTCTTTTGAAAACCGCATGAAGGCACAGTTGAAGAATCTGGAACTAAACCCAATGGTCGCTTTCAGTGATTCGTTGACTAAAGCGATTTACGATAATAATCCGCGTGCCATGCGTATCGACGCTGCTGATTTCAAGAATATCAGTTATCCACGTATCATGGAGATGTATAAAGAACGTTTCGGCGATGCTTCCGGTTTCGTTTTCACTTTTGTAGGGAATATCAACATAGACAGCATCCGCCCGTTGGCTGAACAATATCTGGCAACCCTTCCGGCAAACGGAAAGATCGAACAGGGAAATCCGAAAGAAGTACCTCCTATCCGCAAAGGCGATTACGTAAACCGTTTCAAACGCCCGATGGAAACCCCGAAAGCATCCGTCGTGAATTTCTATTCCGGACAGATGGATTACAATTTGGAAAATATCCTTACGGCAACCATGCTGAAACAGGTTCTCGACCTGGTATATACGGAAAAAGTACGTGAAGACGAAGGCGGTACTTACGGTGTGCAGACTTCCGCCCGTATCTCTTCCTTCCCCAAAGGACAGACATTCCTGCAGGCTTATTTCGATACCGACCCGGACAAACGCGAAAAGATGAACACGATCGTCCGCAACGAGCTGAAACGTATTTCCGACATTGGCCCGACCCCTGAATATTTCAAGAAGACACAGGACAACATCCTGAAACGTCATGCTGAAAACCTGCAGGAGAATGGTTACTGGCTGAATACGCTGGACAACTATTATTACAAAGGATTCGACGGGGAAACAAAATATGTTGAAACGGTCAACAGTATCACTCCTGCCAAAATACAGGCCTTCGCTAAGAAACTACTTGGCCAGGGAAATAGTATCGAGGTGGTGATGGAGCCGTAAGACTATAATAACATCTTCGCCAAATTTAAAATAAGATAGTATCTCATACGAGTTCTGTCATATTTTAAATTTGGCGATTTTATTGGAATATCGTTCTCCTTATTTTACTTTTGTAGTGAAAACTAAAATAACGAGTACATAAAATAATTAGGAAATCGATCAACCAACGTTTTAAAAGAGATTACAGGTGGAAAATGTGGACGGATCTATATCTTAAAAAAACATGTAGAGATATTCAAATAATATAAAACTACGAATATGAGAGCTTTATCTTACTTATTTTCTATCCTTATTGTCTTTTTGTGTATCAGCTTTAATGGATATTCGCAAGAATTGACAACCGAACTAAACACTGGTTATAAAGTGGGAGATTATGAAGTGTTTGTATTTGCCGAAGGTTCAGGAGATGCGGAGACGGGCTTATTGATAGACGCGTCAGCAGATATAACAGCTAAATATGCTCCAAACGGAACCTTCCCGATCGCAACAAACGTTGTATTGATAAAAGGGAAGGGCAAAGTATGGCTCATAGATACCGGCTACGGATGGAAAATTTTCGAGCATATGAAGAACCTGGGTGTTGAATGCCAGGATGTAGACCAAATACTGTTGACACATATGCACGGAGACCATGTCGGAGGAATGCTGTTGGATGGAAATCCAGTTTTCGTAAACTCATCGATAGCCGTAAGCGACAAAGAACTGGCTTATTGGAGCAGTGAAGTAGAAATGAACAAATTCCCGCCCGACCAGCGCGGAAATTTCCATACAGTGCAGAAGATAAAGGAACAATACGGTACAAAAGTCAAAACAGTACAAGCTCTTGCGCTCGACGGGGATTACGGCGACGGCATCTTCCCGATAGAGGCCTACGGACATACCCCGGGACACATAATGTACCTCATCTCCGATGGTGGCGAAAAGCTGTTGGTATGGGGAGACCTGACACATGCCCTGGCCATACAGATGCCACACCCCGAGATATCTATAACCTATGACGTCGATCCCGACATGGCACGAGAAACGCGCCTGAAAGTGCTGGAATACCTAGCCGACAAGGACATCGCCGTAATAGGGATGCATGTTCCGGTTCCACAGCCGGGAAAGATTGTGAAAGATGAAATTTTCGGAGGATACAAGTTTTTATCAAAACTAAAATAGCGTATCCAGCTGTTTCATATGAAAAGAGTACAAACAATCTCTTTTTCGGTTTTTAATTAATCCCATTCTAGCTTCCGCACTCGAATATTTCACAGTGAATATCACTGCGAAAAGAACTGATTGAAGTACTTTCTTAATAATCAGATTTATTTTTTATCTTTGACCCTGTAAACCTTCAATCGAGTAAAATGTACATCCGAGTAATTCTCTGTCTGCTACCACTTCTCACCCTATCCGGGAATATCTCCGGAGAAACTCTGTCTGCCGGAACTGAAAAAATGTTGAACAGCCTGGATTCGTTATTAGCTAAAAAAGAGGCTTTTGTCATTGCCAAAGAAAAGAGAATCGAGGACCTGAGGAAAATGGAGATGAAAGTTGCGACAGAAGAAGAGCAATACTGGATGAACAAATTGTTTTACGAAGAATACATGGTTTATGACAGCGACTCCGCATTTAGTTATATCAATAAAAACCTGGAAATAGCACAGCGGCTGAACAATCCCCAATGGGCTGCGCAGTGGAAGATCGAACAATCGTTCATCCTGACAGCCACCGGTTTCCTGAAAGAGGGGCTGGATGCACTGAACGAAATAAAACCGGAAAACCTGTCGCCCTATTCCAGAACGGACTATTACGGACAAATGATGTATCTCTATTCCCATTACGGACAATATTCCGGGGAGAATTCAGAACAGAGTACTCTTTACTATGCAAAAGAAAGGAATTATCGGGATTCTATCTTCGCCAGTATTCCCGACAACCATCCTTATGGTTTATGGTACAAAGGATGGCAATATAACAAAACCCCACAGGCTGCTGAAGTAAAAGAACAATTGACACAAGTGCTTGCTTCTGCTTCTTTCGACTCCAGAAAAGATGCCATGAATGCTTATATCCTGGCTATTATGTATAGAGACGAAGGTAACGAAGATGAATATTTTCGTTACCTCATTTTATCAGCCATGGCTGATATCCGCTCGGCGAACCATGATATCGCTTCCCTGGAAGAACTGGGAAAGATCCTTTACGAAAAAGGGTCCATAGACCGTGCCTATTCATATCTCAACTATTGTCTGGGATGCGCACAATTATATAAAAACAGGATACGTATGATCGGTATTTCTTCCGCTTTGGATGCCATCCACAAAACATACGAACAAAGGAACAGGAAACAGGAAGCCGACCTGCGCCGGTATCTGTTCATTGTCAGCACATTGCTATTGGTCCTGCTTGCAGCCGTATTCCTTATCGGATCACAAATGAAGCGGCTGAAAGAATCACGCAAGAAGCTGAACAGCGCCAACCTGGACCTGAACAGGCATGTAGAAGAACTCGAACAGGCTCATAAACAGCTGGCGGAAGTGAACAACCAGCTTCAGTCGCTCAATGAACAGTTACTGGATGCCAACAACAAACTGACGGAATCCAATTATGTCAAGGAAGAATATATAGGTTACGTGTTCAACATCTGTTCCAACTATATCAGCAAGCTGGACGAATACCGGAAGAATATCAACCGGAAGATCAAAACGGGCATGGTAGAGGAAGTCAAGAAGATGACGGATGCCTCGACTCTGGCAGCTAACGAACTGAAAGAGTTTTACAGTAACTTCGATGCCATCTTCCTGCATATCTATCCGGATTTTGTCTCTGATTTCAATGCCTTGCTACAACCGGACAAACAGATCATACCCCGGGAAGGAGAATTGCTGAACACCGAACTCCGCATCTATGCCCTCGTGCGCCTGGGTATCAGCGACAGCGTAAAAATTGCCGAGTTCCTGCATTGTTCCCCACAGACCGTTTACAACAACCGGCTGAAAACACGCAGCAAAGCTGTCGTTCCTAAGGAGCATTTTGCAGATATTGTAAAATCTTTGGGAAAAATAGAACGCTGAAAACGGCTCAGAAAGCCTCCTTTACCTACTATTGAAACTTACTTTTTTCGAACAGCCACACATACATAACCAATTAATAATAAACAATATACAATTTAACCGAGTTTACTTCTCCCGCTTACCAGGCTATTGAGCCTTGCAGATTGCACTTTACTTTTGCAAGTACAAAAAGTGTAAAAACAATTAGTATGTTAACTTTAAAAATGTATGTATCGTATGAAAGACATTTTAGCAAAAAGGAGGCATTATAAAGGGATCATTCCTTTATTCCTATGCCTGTTATTATTCCCAGTATTTGTGTTTGCCCAGAAAGTGACTGTCAACGGACAGGTAAAAGATCACCTGGGAGAACCGGTCATCGGTGCGAATATCGCGATAAAAGGTACTACGACCGGAGCCATAACGGATCTGGACGGTATGTTCAGTATTCCTGATGTAGAAGTAGGTGCCACGGTGGATATCTCTTTTATCGGTTATTTATCCCAGTCTGTAAAGGTGTCGGGAAATGCTCCTATATTCATTACATTGGCAGAAGACAACCAGGCACTGGACGAAGTGGTCGTTATCGGCTACGGGGTTCAGAAGAAGAGTGTGGTAACGGCTTCCATCGCCCGCGTTTCTGCCGACGACCTGAGTTCAACAGCTCCTGTACGTGTGGATAATGCACTGAAAGGTCTGGCTTCGGGGGTACAGGTAACGACTACGAATGGTCAGCCGGGAGCAGCCGCTAAGATACGCATCCGCGGTACAGGTACTATCAACAATTCCGATCCGCTCTATATCGTAGACGGGATGGCTATCGACGGCGGGATCGATTATCTAAACCCGAATGATATCGCCTCTATCGAAGTATTGAAAGACGCAGCTTCAGGTGCTGTGTATGGTGCACGTGCCGCCAACGGTGTCGTTCTTGTAACGACAAAAAGTGGTAAAGAAGGGAAGGTAAGAGTCACTTATGACTTTTCTTTCGGCTGGCAACGTCCCTGGAAAGAACGCGATATGCTGAATGCCACTCAATATGCGACCCTGATGAACGAAGCCAGCAACTATGCAGGCGAAGGCGATATGTATCAGAATCCGTCGCAATACGGTATCGGAACCAACTGGCAGAAAGAAACGTTCAACTACAACGCTCCGGTACAGAACCACCAGGTAAGCGTAAGCGGTGCCAGTGAAAAGGTCAATTATTTTCTTTCACTCGGTTATTATAACCAGGAAGGTATCGTAGGCGGCGATTACGACCGTTCCAACTACAAACGTATGACCATGCGTACCAATTCGACCTACACCTTATTCGACGAAAGCAAGACACGCAGCTGGCTGAATAAAATAGTGATCGGTGTGAATGCCGCTTATTCCCGTATCAACAATACGACCATCGAGACGAACTCGCTGACAGGTTCCGCGTTGGGTAACGCGATGTTCCTTTCTCCTATCATGGGTGTATATGCCGATGACGAGAGTGCACTGTATAATCAGTATGCGGACGAAATCAAACAATATGGTGACCTGGTGAGAGATAAGAAAACCGGACGCCTGGTAACCATTCCAAGCAAAGACTTCAATGAGATAAGCAATCCGCTCGGATATCTGTCCCTGCCGGGAGAAAAATTCAATTCAGACAAGTTCGTAGCCAATTTCTTCGCCGAACTGACACTTTGGGATAATCTGAAATTCAAAACATCCTACGGGACCGACCTGGCATTCTGGGGAACCGACGGATGGAGCAAACCGTATTACCTGGCAGTAAACAGCCATAACGACAAATCGAAAGTATGGTCGGAAATGAACCGCGGCTGCACCTGGCAGCTGGAAAATATCCTGACATACGACAAGACATTCGGCGCTCATTCATTCTCAGTCGTACTGGGACAGTCGGCAAAGAAATATACCGGCCGTAAAATAGGCGGTAGCGCATACGACATGATTGCAGAACTGGAAGATAAAGCGAATCTCGACTTTACAAGCGGCCTGGCATCCGACGGTAAACGCGATGTATACGGCGGTATGTTCGATCCTTCCACACTGGCTTCTTACTTCGGCCGTATCAGCTACAATTACAATGAACGCTATATGCTGCAATTCACGGTACGCCGTGACGGTTCGTCCAATTTCGGACCGAACAATAAATGGGCTACTTTCCCTTCCGTTTCCCTGGGATGGAATATCACCAACGAATCTTTCATGGCAGAACGCCCGGACTGGCTGACCAGTACGAAACTCCGCCTGTCATGGGGTAAGAACGGTAACGAGAATATCGGAGCATTCCGCTATACAGCGAACGTGGCAACCGGCAACAACTATGTATTCGGTGGCGGATCAGGCCAGCAGATCATTATGGGTAGCAAACCGTCAGGCACTCCGAATGCCGACCTGAGATGGGAAGAGTCAGAACAATACGATGCAGGTCTTGACTTCGGATTCCTGAATAATTCACTGACAATCAGTGCCGATTATTTCAATAAGAGAACAAACGGCATGTTGAAGGAAATGAGTATCCCTTCTTACCTGGGTGAATCCAAACCCTGGGGTAACGTAGGTTCTATGGAAAATTCGGGCGTTGAAGTGGACCTGGGATATAAATTCAATACAGGCGACTGGAACTTCAAAGTAGGTGGTAACATCAGTTACCTGAAAAACAAACTGATCAACTTAGGAAACTCCGACGGTTTCGAAATGAAAGACAACGTACACCAGTTGGGTAATGTCAGCCGCGCAGAAAACGGGGAAGTCTATCCGTTCTTCTACGGTTACAAAACAGCCGGTATCTTCCAGAACCAGGCACAGATCGATGCCTACGTGAACAACAAAGGCGAGAAACTGCAACCGAATGCCGAACCCGGCGACGTGATCTTCGTAGATACGAATAAAGACGGTGCGATCAGCGATACGGACCGTACGAAGATAGGTAAAGGTACTCCCGACTGGACATACGGCCTCAACTTCCAGGCTTCCTGGAAAGACATTGATTTCAGCATGCTGATCGCCGGTTCTATCGGTAACGATATATTCGATGCCACACGCCGTATCGACTTGAGATATGTCAACCTGTCTGGCGAAATGATGGATCGCTGGCATGGAGAAGGAACTTCCAATACAGTTCCCCGCTTCACCTGGGCAAACAACAATGACAACTACCGTGTATCGGACCTGTATATCAAGAACGGTTCATACATGCGTCTGAAAAATATCCAGTTAGGCTATACCTTACCGAAAGACCTGACTTCAAAGGCATTCATATCCAGCCTGCGCATTTATGTAGCGGCAGAGAACCTGCTTACACTGACGGGATACAAGGGATTCGATCCTGAAATTTCCTACGACGCTTCTGCCGGTATCGACCGTGGAATCTACCCGCAGGCACGTACATTCACCGTTGGTTTGAACCTTAATTTCTAACATTAAAAAGACAAGACAAATGAAAAAGATAATAACGATTTCTTGTGTAGCTCTCACCCTGTTCGGAGCTACCTCATGCGGAGATGATTTCTTATCCGTTGATCCTTCCAGCAGTGTACCTATCGACGGATATTACAATACGGAAAGCCGTATCATGGAGGCAGTGACCGCTGCTTACGATCCGTTGCAATGGTATGACTACTTCTCAGGCTGGGCACCTCTAAGCCTGGTATACGATTGCATGAGCGACGATGTTTACGTAGGTGGCGGCAGCACCAGCGACCAGGGTGAGATCCATCTGATCTCACAATACCTGTCGGACCCGATCAAGACGATCAGCGGTGCATGGACTACCAGCTATTCGGGTATCAACCGTTCAAACCTTGTGATTGCCGATGTCGAAGCTTCGGATATGTCCGATACGGATAAGAAAAAACTGATCGCAGAAGCCCGCGTACTGCGTGCCTGGTATTATTCTGTCCTGTGGAAATTATGGGGAAATGTTCCTTATTATGATGTAAACCTGATTTTCCCGTATATCGCAGAGCAGAAAACAGCGAAAGAAGTGTACGACCTGGTGGAAGCAGATCTGGCTGAAGTACTCGACAGCAAAGTGCTTCCGATGAAACAACCGGCCGAATGGGCAGGACGTGTCACACAGGCTATGGCTTCGATGGTATATGCAGAATATGTGATGTACCAGCAGGATGAAAGTAAGTATGCAAAAACATTGGGATATATGAAAGATATCATTTCTTCCGGCGAATATTCCCTGCAGCCGTTCGAAAATCTCTGGGAAACAGAGTTCGAATGGAATAACGAGACGATCTTCGACATCAATTATATAGCCAAAGGCGGTAAAAGAACCTGGGGTGATGCCAACTTTACCGGAGGCACCGTAGTTCCTGCCATGATCGGTATCGACGGACTGAGCGGCAGTCCCGACTATGTTAGCGGCTGGGGATTTGAAGCAGTGGCCAAAGAGGCTTACGATGCCTACGAGGAAAATGACAAACGCCGTGACACCGGTATTCTGAATATGGATAAATATATAGCAGACAATGCGGCAAAAGGGATAACAGTTACTTACGGAGGCCGTTATCAGAACACGGGATTGTTCCTTCGTAAATACCTGGGACGCATTGGGGGCAATGCCGGTTGTGTAGGTGATCCCGACCTGAACTGGGATAACAATCTCCGTATCTACCGTTACGCGGAAACATTACTGAACGCAGCCGAACTGGCAACACGCACCAACGATACAGGTTCTGCCAAAAGCTACCTGAACCAGGTCCGTGAACGTGCCGGAGTAGCTTCGATCGATCCGACACTGGATAATATCCTACAGGAACGCCGCCGCGAGTTCGTCGGTGAAGGCAAACGCTATTTCGACCTGGTCCGTTTCGGCAAAGCGGAAGAAGTTTTAAAGCCCAAAGGCGGAAAAGTACTGGATAAGAAAGGCGGATCGTACGTGAAAGACGGTATCCCCGAACGCGTTCAATGGACGATAAACAAGAAATATCTCCCCATCCCGCAGAGTGAAATAGAAGCGGCCAAAGGGACTATCGTTCAAAATCCGTATTAACAGTTACCATGTAGGGGCGGCGTTTATCCGCCCTTTACAACAATAATATAACAACCATGAAAACAGTAAGATCAACGATATTCAATACCGGTCTGATGGCTCTTATTCTGACGGCGTGCAGCCAGCCTTCCGGAACTGGTAAAGATTCTCTTATCGAAAAACAGGTAGAAGAACTACTCGGCAAAATGACCTTACCCGAAAAGATCGGTCAGATGAACCAGTTGAGTCCGTTTGGCAGCATGGATGAAATCGCAGGGCAGGTTCGCCAAGGAGAGATCGGGTCGTTACTGAATGTGACGGACCCTGAAAAAGTCAATGAGATACAGAAAGTAGCGGTGGAAGAATCCCGGCTGGGTATCCCCCTGTTAATATCGCGTGATGTCATTCACGGATATAAAACAATATTCCCAATACCCCTGGGACAGGCCGCTACTTTCAATCCTCAAATTGTGGAAGACGCTGCGCGTGTAGCCGCAATAGAAGCATCAGCCGACGGTATCCGCTGGACATTTGCCCCGATGATCGATATCTCACGCGATCCCCGCTGGGGACGAATCGCTGAAAGCTGTGGTGAAGATCCGTACCTGAGTTCCATTATGGGTGTAGCTATGGTGAAAGGTTTTCAGGGCGATTCCCTGAACGATCCGACCTCCATCGCAGCCTGTGCCAAACATTTTATCGGCTACGGAGCAGCAGAAGGAGGACGCGATTACAATTCGACGTTCATCCCGGAACGCCTGCTGCGTAATGTCTATTTTCCTCCGTTCGAAGCAGTAGCAAAAGCCGGATGCGCTACCTTTATGACCTCCTTTAATGATAACGACGGCATCCCTTCCACCGGAAATTCCTTTATTCTGAAAGAGGTGTTGCGCAACGAATGGAAATACGACGGCATGGTAGTTACCGACTGGGCTTCGACAGCCGAAATGATCTCCCACGGCTTCTGTAAAGACGAGAAGGAAGCGGCCTTGAAATCGGTTGATGCCGGTATCGATATGGAAATGGTCAGTGGTACCTTTATCCGTCATCTGGAAGAGCTTGTAAAAGATGGGGAAATACCGGAAGCGACCATTAATAATGCAGTACGCAACATCCTTCGTCTTAAGTTCCGTCTGGGACTGTTCGACAATCCTTATGTAAACACAGACCAACATGTAAAATATGCACCTGAACATCTAGCCAAAGCCAAAGAAGCAGTAGAACAATCGGTTATCCTGTTAAAGAACGACCGGGAAACCTTACCTTTCACTGATAAGATCCGTACCATTGCGGTCGTAGGTCCGTTAGCAGATGCCCCTCACGACCAAATGGGTACCTGGGTATTCGACGGAGAAAAAGCACATACTCAAACCGTACTGACAGCCTTGAAAGAAATGTATGGCGACAAGGTACAGTTTATCTACGAACCCGGATTGGGATACAGCCGCGACAAGAACACAGGCAATATCTCCAAAGCCGTAAGTGCAGCCACACGTGCGGACGCTGTATTGGTATGCGTAGGAGAAGAGTCTATCCTCTCGGGCGAGGCTCATTCTTTAGCAGATTTACATCTGCAGGGAGCACAAAACGAACTGATTGCCGCCCTGGCAAAGACTGGAAAACCTCTCGTAACGGTTATCATGGCAGGTCGTCCGCTGACGATCGAGCAGGAAGTAAACCTGTCCGATGCCGTTCTCTACGCTTTCCACCCGGGTACTATGGGTGGCCCGGCTATTGCCGACCTGCTTTTCGGTAAAATGGCACCAAGCGGTAAAACACCGGTTACCTTTCCGAAGATGGTAGGACAAATACCCGTTTACTATGCTCACAATAATACAGGCCGCCCCGCATCCCGCCAGGAAACGCTGATCGATGCTATCCCGCTGGAAGCCGGGCAGACTTCACTGGGCTGTACCTCTTTCTATATGGATGCCGGTTTCGATCCTCTGTTTCCCTTTGGTTACGGATTGTCGTACACCACATTCGGATACGACAACCTGCAACTGGCCAACGATAAGCTGGCTGCCAACGGAACACTGGAAATCAGCTTCGACCTGACCAATACCGGTAAATATGACGGGACAGAAGTGGTACAATTGTACGTACAAGATACCTTTGGTTCTGTTACCCGTCCGGTCAAAGAACTGAAAGGTTTCCAACGTGTTCCCCTGAAGCAGGGTGAAAAGAAAACCGTCACCTTTTCTCTTCCTGTCGAAGAGCTGGCTTTCTGGAACATAGACATGCAGAAAGTAGTGGAGCCGGGTGAGTTCAACCTTTGGGTCGGTCCCAGCAGTGCAGAAGGATTACAAACAACATTCACAGTAGAATAACAGATATGAAAAAGAATCTATATTTAATAATCATGCTTTTGCTGGTATCCTGTACCGGATGTCAGCAGGACGCAACAACAACAGGTACGGACACGACCGATATGCCTCCGGAGGCATTTATGCGCATATTCGGAGCAGACCTGATTACCCCCAAGGGGCAGAAGTTCTTTATCAAAGGGACCAATCTCGGTAACTGGCTGAATCCCGAAGGCTACATGTTCGGCTTTAGCAAGACGAACTCACCGGGACGGATCAACCAGATGTTGTGCGAAATGGTCGGACCTGATTTCACCGCAGAGTTCTGGAAATCATTCAAAGACAATTATATTACCCGCGACGATGTGCAGTTCATCGCCGGGACAGGTGCCAACACGATCCGCCTCCCCTTCCATTATAAACTCTTTACCGATGAGGATTATATGGGGCTGACAGCCAACCAGGACGGTTTCGCCCGCATAGACAGTGTTGTCAACTGGTGCCGGGAAACCGGTTTGTACCTGATCCTCGATATGCACGATGCCCCGGGCGGACAGACCGGTGATAATATCGATGACAGTTACGGTTATCCCTGGCTGTTTGAAAGCGAAGCCAGCCAGCAACAGTTCTGCAATATCTGGAAAAAAATAGCTACATACTATAAGAACGAACCGGTTATCCTGGGATACGAACTGGCCAACGAACCTATCGCTCCTTATTTCAGCAATATGGAAGAGCTGAATGCGAAACTGGAACCGTTGTATAAACGGGCTGTCTCGGCTATCCGTGAGGCAGATACCAACCACATCATCCTGCTGGGAGGTGCCCAGTGGAACGGTAATTTCCGTCCGTTTACCGATTCCACATTCGATGATAAGATCATGTACACCTGCCATCGTTACGGCGGAGAAGCGACAAAGGCCGCTATCCAGGAGATCATCGATTTCCGCGACCGCGTGAACCTGCCGATGTACATGGGAGAGATCGGTCACAACACGGCAGCCTGGCAAAACGCATTCTGCCACGTCATGCAGGAGAACAATATCGGCTGGACCTTCTGGCCCTATAAAAAGATCGACAACTCATCTTTTGCCGGTATCAAAGCACCTAAGAACTGGGACCGTATCATAGCCTTCTCAGAAGCTCCCCGAAGTACCTACCAGGAAATACGCGAGGCCCGTCCCAACCAGGAAGAGGCAAAAGCTGCCCTGATGGAATTTATAGAGAACAGCCGGTTACAGAACTGTATTATTCAGAACGAATATATCCGCTCACTAAGTTTAAAAGCACAATAAAACAACATGAAACCGATTAAGTATATTGCTTGCTTCCTGTTGCTGCTGCCCTCTTTCAGCCAGGCGCAACAAAGCATTCCGGTTTATCTGGACAACAACAAACCGATGGAAGAACGTGTAGAAGATGCCCTGTCGCGTCTGACACTCGAAGAAAAAGTGGCGCTGACACATGCGCAATCCAAATTCTGTTCGCCGGGGGTGGCACGCCTGGGCATTCCGGAATTCTGGATGACCGACGGCCCTCATGGCATTCGTCCCGAAGTATTATGGGATGAATGGGAGCAAGCCGGATGGACCAACGACTCTTGTGTCGCTTTCCCGGCACTGACCTGCCTGGCTGCTACCTGGAATCCGGAAATAGCTTTGTTGTATGGAAAAAGTATCGGCGAAGAAGCCCGCTATCGCAACAAAACAGTGTTGCTGGGTCCCGGTGTAAACATTTACCGCTCACCACTGAACGGACGTAACTTTGAATATATGGGTGAAGACCCTTATCTAGCCGGAAAGATGGTGGTTCCCTATATACAAGGTGTTCAACAGAATGGCGTGGCAGCCTGTGTGAAGCATTATGCACTAAACAATCAGGAAGTAAACCGTCATACAACCAATGTAATTGTAGATGACCGTGCTCTGCACGAAATCTATCTGCCAGCTTTCAAAGCCGCTGTTCAGGAAGGAAAAGCCTGGGCAATCATGGGCTCTTATAATCTGTACAAAGACCAGCACGGTTGCCATAACCAATATCTGTTGAATGAAATTCTGAAAGGTGACTGGGGTTTTGACGGCGTTGTCGTTTCCGACTGGGGAGGCGTTCATAATACGCAGGAAGCCATAACCAACGGGCTCGATATGGAGTTCGGTAGCTGGACTAACGGATTATCCAACGGAGCAAGCAACGCTTACGATAATTATTACCTGGCAGATCCCTATCTTCTGCTGATCCGGGAGGGTAAAGTCGAAACGAAAGAGCTGGACGACAAGGTAAGACGTATCCTTCGCCTGGCTTATCGCACGAATATGGATAAAAACCGTCCTTACGGGTCACTTTGCTCGGAAGCACATTTTACCGCAGCCCGCCAAATCGGGGAAGAAGGTATTGTCTTGCTGCAAAACAAGAACAATGTACTCCCTATCGACCTGAACCGTGCAAAGAAAATAGCCGTTATCGGTGAAAATGCCGTCAAGATGATGACCGTAGGCGGTGGTTCCTCTTCCCTGAAAGTGAAATACGAACTATCCCCGCTGGATGGTATCCGGAAGAGAGTGGGTGACAAAGCCGAAGTAGTTTATGCACGTGGTTATGTAGGCGATCCGAGTGGTGAATACAATGGGGTGAAGTCCGGACAGGATCTGGATGACAACCGTTCGCCGGAGGAATTAATAGCCGAAGCCGTAGCTGTAGCCAAGGAGGCCGACTATGTGATCTTTATCGGTGGTCTGAACAAGAGTGCGCATCAGGACTGTGAGGACGCGGACCGCAAGGAACTAGGCTTATCTTACGGACAGGATCAGGTAATAACAGCCCTGGCTCAGGCGAATAAAAATCTGATCCTGGTAAATATTTCAGGGAATGCCATCGCCATGCCGTGGGTGAAAGATGTTCCGGCCATCGTACAGGCGTGGTATCTGGGATCGGAAGCGGGAAATGCCATTGCTTCGGTATTAGTCGGTGATGTAAATCCATCCGGTAAGTTACCGTTTACCTTCCCTGTCTCTTTACAGGACGTAGGTGCACACCGGTTAGGCGAATATCCGGGTACTCCCAGAAATGACGGTAGTAACATAGTAGACGAGAAGTACAACGAAAGTATCTTCGTCGGCTACCGTTGGGCAGACAAGCAGAAAGTCAAACCGCTCTTCAGCTTCGGCCACGGTCTGAGCTACACTACATTCGAATATGGGAAAATAACAGCCGACAAGAAGACGATTACGAAAAATGAACCTATCACTTTCACCCTGACCGTAAAAAACACAGGTAACCGTGAAGGGGCAGAAGTCGTACAGCTTTACGTCAGCGATAAAAAATCATCACTCCCCCGCCCTGTCAAGGAGCTGAAAGGTTTTCAAAAGGTTTACCTGCAACCGGGAGAGATAAAACAGATATCCTTCACCATCGGCACCGATGCCCTGAGTTTCTTTAATGACGGCAAACATGAATGGGTTGCCGAACCCGGACAATTCGAAATTCTCATCGGAGCCTCCTCTACGGATATCCGGGAAAAAGTTGTGTTTGAATTAAAATAGATGAAAAGAGGGAAGTCTGTCAAGCTTCCCTCTTACTATTTTAGCATATATATATCAATTTCCTGCCACAAATGTATAAACATTTCCACCGAAATCAACAGAGATCAAAGCATTCCCTGAAACAGCCACCGAACCGAATACCGGAGCACCTGTCGCATGTTTCCATACCAGTTTACCGTCTTCTTTATTCACTCCGTAGATAGTTCCGTCGGAAGCGCCTACATAAACCGTATTACCTGCCAGAACCGGACTGGTTTCGATCGTTGCGGAAGGTTTACGGGAATAAGGAGAAGTGAATACCAAAGCGTCGTTGGTTGCAAACTTCCATTTCAACTCCAGTGTCTCGTTATCCAGAGCGATCAAACCGTCTTTAGCTGAACCGAAGATGATCTCTTTATCCGTCAGCAAAGGTGTAGAAGTCACATCCACACTGAAAGGTAGCTCCTTGCGCACAACCACGCGACCCGTATTGGCATCCAGAATAAAGAACGATTCACTCGAAATGATATACAGCAGGTCACCATGGACAGCTGCCGAAGCACCACGGTTACGCAGGCCGTTCGTATTGGCTTCCCATTTCAATTCTCCGGTTTTCAGGTCGTTTCCGTAAAGTGCACGCCATTGGGAAGAACCGACCAATACATTCTTTGCTATAGAGAATGTCGTTGTTGTTCCTTCGCCCTGCCCCCAGGCTTTATTCCGCCAGATTTCACGACCGTCTTTCGTATCGATAGCACAAAGCCCTTTACCTGTACCTGCATAAACAACACCGTCGGAAGCAACCAGCCCTTCGATCAGGGAAGGCAGACCGTTTATCGGTAACTGTTTTTCCCAGCTGAGTTTACCGCTTTCGGCATGAATGGCATATAAGTACCCCTGTGCATCTTGTGCCAGAACCTGACCATTATCTATAACGATCGTGTTCTTAACAGAGTTGCGTACCGGATATTTCCAGATAAGTTCGCCGGTCTTACCGTCGAGAGCATATACATGGGCCTCCCCTTTCAAGTTCTCATCCACAGAAGCAATATAGATCTTTCCGTTATAAACCAAAGGCGATGTCATATAAATATTCGCTCCTACATTCTTTATCCAGGCCATCTGTAAAGGCTGGTTCAGTGCAGGTTGAGTAGGTACGGCATGCTGAGGATTCTCCAGCAGGTTCACCCAGTTACCGCCCAGTTTCACCTCCACAGGAGCAGCATGATATGTAAAGGCACTTTCTGTTTCAGCTGTTTCTCCGTTATTGAAACGGGCTTTTATCTTTAAAGTAACAGCCTTTCCCTCCTGTTTGGCAGTCAAAGGAACTTCGGCATTCCAGCACCAGTCGGTAGCCTCTTGCAGTTTCTTATTACTGAATAAGGCCTTACCATCTACCAGACAGGTATAAGTCACCTCTTTTACCGGTGTAACGGATGAATAGACATTTACCGCCAAAGGTACGGCACCCGAAGCCAATACAGGTACCTGTCCCTCAACCGGGGAGGTTATCCGAATCTGTTTATTCAGATAAGTATAACGAAGCTCGGAAACGAAATCTCCTTTCTTATCGACATGCAGGACACGGAAAGCACTTGTCGAATGGTCGATCCCTCCTTTATCCAACGTTGCCGTAGAAACGGAATATACATCTCCCTGCTTCTTCATATAGTTAATATGCCAGTGTCCGTATACCCAGGCTTTCAGGTTATGTTCGTTCAGATTGATCTGTTCCTGATCGTTGATTCCGAAGATGAACTGATCGCCATACGTCAGCAGGTCATGGTTGAAAACGACGATCGGCTTGCCTTGCGGAACCTGTGCCAGGTCGTTCTTCAGCCAGCGATAGACATCTTCCTTCGTATAACCGGGCTGATAATCGCCTCCGGCCATCGGAGTCACGATATAGTGCGTGCTACCTGCATCGAAAGAGTAATAAACAGGACCGTAGATACTTTCAAAAAGTTCCTCACCATATTTCCCTTTCACCAGGTCATGGTTACCGATGGCATAAAACATCGGGCAATCCATATTGGCGGTATTCATCATTTGGATATGTGCCTTCAGACCTTTTTCATAGCAGATATCGCCTGTGTGCATAATAAAAGCAACCTGTTCGTTGGCTGCATAATCGCGCACATTATTTACCCAGTCACCGTGATTCTCCGTATTGAAGATCTCCGTATCGGCGATATGGACATATTTATGACTGCCATCTTTTTTGATACCCCCGTTATAAGGTTGCAAACCGAATTCATATCCTTTCTGTTCACCGTCGATACGGATATAATGTTTATTATCCGTCTTATATCCCGAAGGAGTGGTGATAAAGATAAACCGTTCCCTCGGATGTCCCGGCAAGGAAAACGAACCGTCGGAAGCCGTTTTCACGACATTCAGTCCATCCGAAACAGCTACACCAGCCATCGGTTTCTCTCCCTTATCAAAAACTCCGTTATTGTTCTTATCTACAAAGACTCGTCCTGTATAGGCAGCGCTGGCAGAGAATGCCACGCAACTTAACAGGGCGATGTTCAGAAATGTTTTTTTCATGTGATTGATGTGTTTATATTCAGAATGTTAATTGTAAATCTTCTATCCAAGGTACTAAAGGTTGCGAGCGGTCGGTAATACCCAGTTCTTCGGGACCCGGAGCAATGAACTCACTCTTTACTCCCTTCAGATCCATACCCTTATCTGTTAGCGTAACAATCCCGTAAAGGGCATCTTTATAAGGCAGCGTATATTTCAAAGCCGGTCTTTTCTGATTGATCTCGTCGCTGAAACGTTTCGGACAGGCATATTTCTCGCCTACCCACTGATTGGAAGCACTGTTGATCTGGATATAGGCAATACCGTTGATCTCCTTCATATAATTCGTATGATCGTGCCCGCTGAAAGCGACCGCCACCTTTTTATATCCGGCACGCCGGTTCTCCTCTTCAAAGATCTTCCGGATATCTTCACGGTTCTCAGAAGAACATTCTAAGCTCTGATGGGAGAAGATGATACAACGTTTATCGGTAGCCTGGAGGTCTTTCTTCAGCCATTCCATTTGTTCGGGATCCACCAATGAAATCTTTTCCGCTTTATAATAGTTTCCTTTGTCGTAAGGGAGATACTTTTCTCCGTCATAGATATTATTCGGATCGAGTACGATAAAATGAAAATCTCCCTTATCGAAAGAATAGTACGGACTCTGCATCCCTGTGAACCGGATAAACTCCTCTTTCGAACAGTTATCCATATCATGGTTCCCAAATACCATGTGCTTCTCGCCGGGATAATCCTGCCAGAGCTTCAGGAAAGGCTTGTTTTCTTCTTTCGGCATACAGAAGTCACCTAGTTCGATGATAAAGTCAACCTGATTCTCTTCGGCTGCATGTAAAAAGGTACTTAAACGTTCTTCCGCATCATGTGCGATATCCTGATGTATATCCGATACGATGGCAAATGTAACAGGCTTCGTTTCTTTCTGGCAGGAACCGAATCCCAGACAGATAAGAAGGGATAGGAATAAGTGTTTCATCATAACTATTTTTTGATATTGAAGGTTGTCAATACGAATCCGTGATCGGAAGCATAGAAGAAGTCATCTCCTTTAAAGGAAAATGTTTCACCCAGGATATTGTCATAGCATTGGGACTCTACTGCCTGTATCGTCTTACCCTGATAATAGATAAAGTCGATACGATCCTGACGGTTCACCGTTTCCAGCGAGTCGGCATCTGTCAGCCAGGTCGTTCCGATGTTCTTCACCGGGTCGGGGTTGATCTCACGGAAACTGTCTTTGAATTTGGCCGCCTCCATCTCTTTGGATACCGTCCAGTTGACAACAGCACCGCCATGATTGTACATGTCTTTGGTCGCTTCCGTCCAGTCCAGATGAGAGTGACTGTTAAAATCGCCTCCCATAATAACCGGAATGCTATCTGTCTCCGCTATCATCGGTTTCAGGGCACCCAATATTTTACGTATCTCATCATCCCGTGTACCGGCATCGTCCCAGGCCAGTATTTCTTCTTCCGACTTATCGGTGGGGGTCAGACGCATATCAGGCAGATAGTGTATCCAGGTATCGAACAAACGGACCGGTGTCCCGTCCATATCTATTTCTACCCCTCCGAAATTAAACGTATCGATCACATCGGGATAAGAATATCTCTTTACGATCGGATAACGGCTAAAGATACAAAGGTTACTGGAAATCAGATAATGTTCGTATCCGAGCGAGTCCGCGATCATCGGAGCCGCCCCATAAGTTTCAACCATCAGAATGACATCCGCCTGGCTTTTCTTCAAAATGCCGATGATGCCGTCACAGGCTTTTTGTCCATAAGTTTTTGAGTGACCTGCATGCCAGACGTTCCAGGAAAGTACGGTGAGTTGTTGCTCTTTTTTCTGTTCTGAGCAAGATGTGAACAGACTTAGAATTAGTATTACAAATGTTATACTGGTAAAAATTCGTGTTTTCATGTACATAACTTATCGATATTAATATAATTCTACCACAAAGATAGAAAGATAAAAATGATTCAAAAATATATCCCAAAAGTCCACACCTATAATAGATATAACTTTTGGGATATACATAATTATTTATTTTTACCCTTTTGAGTAAAAATAAAATATCGACTATTTAGCCCAAAACTTATTTTGAACTAAGTTCTTATTCAATACAATATCTTTAGTCGATATCGGACTATAATAATATTTCGGCTCTATAAAGTTCCATTTATTAACCTGAGAGATCAGACGGATATATCCTTTATCTCCACCAGTCAATTCAAATGTATTTCCTGCTAAAATCTCTACATTCAATTTGTACTTTTCCTTATCTGCCTGAGGAATAGCATCAGCATCTGCCTGCGTTGCCACCACGGCAAAATCAGGCAGACCGTCCCCTGTCAGATCCAGATATCCCAACTTATCAATATACATACCTTCCGGGGCCTTTTCCATTAACTTACCAGCTCCCCAACGCATTAAATCGTCATAACGAAATCCTTCACAAGCCAATTCGATACGTCTTTCACGTCTAACTTCCAAAATAGCTCCCTTCTGTGCAGAAGTGACGTTTGGATAACGATTTGCCTGAACAGGATCAACATTTGCCATCCAATCTGTTAAAGTTGCCCGAGGTACACCTGCACGTTCTCTGATTAGATTGATACTTTGATCGATATCATCCTGAGTCAACTCTCCCAATTCCGCTTTTGCTTCTGCATACATCAATAATACTTCTGCATACCGGATCAATGGCAGGTCTGTATAAGCTTTCCCCCATTCCGTCTGATCGAATGTTAGCGGAGAATATTTTACCTGCGGATAACCGCCGATAGTAATTTTCTGACGATGAGGTTCAGTTTCGCCCGGACGCATAAAACCTGGCATCATAAAGGTTTGCCCCAAACGAGGATCCCTGTTTTCAAAAATTTCAAGGAATGTTTTCTTGTCATAACCAGGTACATCCTGGAATCTCTTCGTCTTGCCATCTTCGATCACATAGTAATCTTCCATAAGGTCACGCGATAAACCGGTCGTCCAGTCAAACCGAGCGCCAGCACCATGCTTACGTCCCAACTCATTACTGTAATCTTCGAAGATAATCATCTCCTTGTTAGAAGATAAATCCTGGCTATTAAATAAAGCTTCATAAGCCCCCTCGCCGGTTGACAACTCATAATTGCCTGTATTCATAATCGCTTTACATGCATCAGCTGCCACACGGAAGAAACGATCAGCATCATTCAATTCCAATTCTGAATGATATTTACGCCAACAACCTTCTGCCAGAGCGATACGTGCTTGCATGGCTAAAGCACCACTCCGATACCAACGCGTCCGACCGCTACTTTCATCTTTCATATTAGTTACCGCGAAATCCAAATCCGCCATAATAGAATCGACAACCAGAGCACGCGGATCCTGTGGTTTAAACAATTCTTCTGTATCCGTTGTCTGTAAATCGCGACTATACCAAGGTACGTCCGAATAAGATAATACTTTGTCATAATACAATTTAGCTCTGAACATACGGGCTAAACCTATATAGTGATTAATTTCCGCTACATCACCTTCAGCCTTGCCGGCCCTTGCTAACATAAAATTGACATTGCGAATGTTTCCCCATCCCCATGTCCCTGCATTATCAGGATTCAATTCTCCGCGCATCTTTGAATAAATGCTGGCCTCTTCCACATATATCACGTTATCAGAGGCAACATCCCAATAATTGGAAGAAACATATCCGTACATGTTATTTGTATAGATTTCCAAATCACCTGCAGACTTGAAAAATCCTTCCTCCGTAATGGATGTCTCAGAATATTTATCCATAAACGAATCGTTACATCCGCTTAAACATAAAATGCCGACGATTCCTATCGCAGCTATTTTCATAATATTTTTATTAATAATCATAACTTTCAGCAATTAAAAATTAGAACGTAACATTTAAACCAAACGAATAAGAACGCTGTAACGGATACATCTGGCCGCCCAAACATTCCGGATCCAGTTTATAATACTTATATAAACCTGTTATTTCACACAAGTTGTCACCAGAAAAGAAAAGGCGTAAACGCTGGATATTAGCCTTATCTGTCCACTTTCTCGGAAGTGTATACCCAAATGTCAAATTCTTCAAACGAGCATAAGTAGCGTTCTGCAAATAACGAGTCTGAGTAAGAGCCGCTTCATATCCACCTTCCGCTACATACGATTTAAAACGTGGGAAATAAGCATCCTGGCTTGGATTTTCTTCTGTCCAACGATCATAGTAATTACCATAAGTAATATTAGTCCATGGCTGTGCATAAATACCCCAGAAATACAGGTCACCACTCGGACTATAATTCTTCTTTAAAACACCCTGGACAAACAAGCTCAAATCAAAGCCATTCCAATCGGCATTCATATTAAAACCAAAACCGTAACGTGCACGGTTATTACCGATAATCTTATAATCGCCATGATCGTCAATTGTCCAAGCTCCTTTATCTATTTTACCGTCATTATTCAAATCTTTAAATTTCAAATCACCCGGTGCAATCGGTCGTGTACCGATATAAGAAGCAACTTGTGTTTGGTCGGCGTGGTTGTCAATATCTTCCTGAGATGTAAAGAATCCTTCCGTTTCCAATCCCCAGATAGATCCCATTTCCCAACCTTCGTAATAACTATCCAAAGAACCCGTGTCATTGGAGAATTTGGTGATCCAGGAACGGCTATCACCAATATTGAAGCTCAGGCCGTAATTCAACGTTTTTCCTGCCAGTTTTACATTATCACGCCAGCTAATCGTCAAATCCCAACCAGTTGTTTTCAAGTCTGCTGCATTTTCCAACGGTTCACTGGTACCTAAAACATTCGGTAATTCCGCTCCTGCCGTCAACATATCTTTTGTACGACGGATATATCCATCGACAGTAGCTGTCAATCGGTTATTCAGGAAATTGACATCCATACCCCAGTCGGCAGTCGTCACCTTCTCCCAAGTTAAGTTACCCGCAACCAATCCAGGTGCAGATACACCTATCGGTTGTTTACCATCCAAAATATTGGAAATTTTTCCGGATCCCATGGTAGCCAGGTAAGCGTAATAATTCTCTTTTAAGTCCTGATTACCCAAACTACCGTAAGAGAATCTGAACTTCAAGAAATTAACAACATCACGTACCGGTTCAAAAAAGTTTTCTTCTGAAAGTACCCAAGCTACAGAACCGGAAGGGTTGAATGCATACCGGTCATCATGTGGGAAACGGGATGTTCCGTCGTAACGACCATTAAATGCCACGATATACTTATTATTATAGATATAATTTAAACGGCCAAATACACTACGCATAGAAAGTGAATAGATGCGTTGACCTACATTCATATCGCCCGATGCCAATCCTAATGAAGGTAAAGAAGATGAAATCAACTCTTTACGGCTTGCAGAGGTATAATTATCACGCCAGTCTTCCTGATTGAAACCAACCATCGCTGTAAAATCGTGCTTGTCGTTAAACAGTTTATGGAAAGTGGCATATGCATCAAATGTAAGAGTACGTGCATTCGTATGATTCAGGTAAGCCTGAGATACCGGATCCTGCTGAGCAGCCGGTCTGTCCGGACCATCATAGTAGTCGACAGGTAAAGAATATCCCTCTTCTGCATTTTTATTCGTTGAATAGTTGAACGAACCATTCACAAAAAGAATATCCTTAATAATATCGATCTTTGTTGTAAATTGCGTTGAGAAAGTTGTCTTCTGTTGGTTCCAACGACCTCCGTCTACCAAACGGCCGAATACACTACTACCAGCCTTGGTCCAAGAACCATCCGGATTATAAATCACATCCAACGGGTTGATACGATTTACTTCCCAATAATAAGAGTCTCCCAAATAATTCGGAGAATTATAATCAGAATTTACAAAACTGGTATTATTACCTAAAGTCCACCAATCGGTCAATTTAAAATCCAGTTTGGAACGAAGGTTGTAACGGTTATATTTATCAGTTCCGTACTTTACCATACCATCCTGAAAATTGTAATTAGCAGAAAAATAATAATTTAAACGATCCGTTTTACCTGAGACATCGATTGTATGATTAGTAGAGAATGCCAAATTCTTATAAGCCTCATCAAACCAGTCAGTACTACCAAAATAAGCATACGTACCATCCGGATTCAAATAATAAGGAGAAGTACTTGGATCTTCCGATACTTTTTTAGCATAAGCCAATTGTTCCTCATTATACAAATTATACCAAGGATAAGACATAGTATTACGGGTAGAAGCCACAAGATAAGGATCAGTGATCACATCAGCCATACCAGTTAACCTACGCATTGCAAAGTTATTATTATAATTGATTGTCAGCTTTTCTTGACCAGCCGTTTTAGTTGTAACCAAAATCACACCAAATGCTGCACGCGAACCATAGATAGCTGCCGATGCTGCGTCTTTCAACACGGATATACTACCAATATCGGTTGGGTTCATTCTGTTCAATTCTTCAGCCGAAGAAACAACACCATCAATTACAACCAGCGGATTTCCTCCATTGATAGAAGTTGTACCACGAATATTAAAGCTGGGAGAATCTGTTGCCTGTCCACTACCGATCGAAACAGTCAAGTTAGCAACCGATCCTTGCAAAGCCTGTCCTACTGTCAAAACCGGACGATTTTCCAATACTTTTGTTGGTACAGTAGCTACCGCTCCGGATAAGTCTGCCTTCTTCTGTGTTCCATAACCGATAACTACCACTTCATCCAAAGCTTCACTATCTTCACTCAAAGTCACATTTACCGAAGTTTTGCCATTCAAGGCAATTTCCTGTGTCTTATAACCAATATAAGAGATACTGATAACTGCATTCGGAGCAACATCAGATAAAGAGAAGTTACCATTGGCATCCGTTATACCACCGATAGTAGTTCCTTTCACCATCACATTCACACCAATCAGCGGTTCACCGATTGCATCTTTTACATTACCTGTTACGGAAATTTTCTTCTCCTGCTGGGGAGCGGCAACAGCAACTTGTTTTCTGTTCGTTTCGTTCTTACGAACAATAATCTGGCGGTCATTAATGATATACTCAATGTCCGTTCCTTCGAACATTTTTTTCAATATGGATTCAACGGTCTGATTGTTGACGTCCACATTTACTTTCCTGTTCAAATTGATATTTGAACCGTGGTACACAAAAATAAATTCACTGTTCTTTTCGATGTAAGAAAATACATCTTTTACGGTCCGGTTGTTCATACGAACGGTCAATGTGGTTTGTTCCGCATAGGTTGATTCTGCATAGACTACAGATCCCCCATAACTTACCAGACATAAGGCTAAACATGCACTTTTAAGAAAATGAGCCGGTTTTCGGCTGAATTCTTCATTCTTTTTCATACATTTGTAACGTTTTTTCTTTGATACATAAATTAATAGATTAAACAAGAAACTTTAGAACCGAGTGATATGGCCGTATCGTTCGGTTCTGTTTTTTTAATTCGACGTCTTTCACATAGGCTATTTTATTTTGATATTATTACGTTGTTATTCGCGTCTGTCTTATATTGGAGGAACAGGGACTGGCAGACGATATTAATCACATCTTCCATGTTCTCCCGCAAATCCAGTTTTCCGGAAATGGGGATGTTCCCTATCTCTTCATTATACCAAATAGTACGCCCGTAATAACGGGACAACCGATCTAAGGTCTCTCCAACCTTCCGCTCGCTCAACATCATCATATTATCCTTCCAGCAGATATACTCAAAAACATCTACTTCTTTGACTTTCGTACCTTTATCATTTATCTCAAACATTTGATTGGGAGAGAGTTCTAACTTGTTATTCTTACCTGAATCGACTTCCACCCGCCCGTCAACCAGCACGACCGATGCAAAAGCATCTTCCTTATAGGCACAAACGTTGAACTGTGTACCGAGCACCTTTACATCAAAACCATTTGTTTTGACAATAAAAGGACGTGAAGGATCTTTCGTTACATCCAGATAAACCTCGCCTTCCACAATTATTTCTCTTTTTTCTTTTTTGAATACTGCCGGATAAAATACACGTGTACCGGCATTTACATGCATCCTCGTTCCGTCAGAAAAAGTGATATCCGCTCTTCTGCCTTTCGGAACAATGATCTGGTTTATCTCCTCTTTTTTCTCTTTCTTGTCTTCTGCCGTCTCCTTCTTTACAACGTGTTCCTCTACATTCGACTTTCCATCCACATCATATCTGATGGACGATTCATCTTTCAGTTGCATCTTATCCTCGCTTTCAATCAAAACGATCTCATCACCGGACAAAGCAGATGTATGGTTTTCAAGCAGGGCTAGCGACATGGAAGTATCATTCTTCGTATCCATGCCAAAATAAAGACCGACAGAAAGAAGTACGGCGATTGATGCTGCAACAGACCAGATATAACGGGAGCGTAATCTGAATGAAGTATGTGGCTGATCCAACCGGGCTTCTATCTCCTGCCATGATGCCAGAGCCTCCGGTAATTTATCCTGCTCTACTTCATGAACTTTCCTGAGTAAGTCTTCCCCGGCCTGCTCAAATGATTTCTTACTTAATATGTTTTGTTTTCTATTCACAAATAACCTCTTTTTACCCTTATTACGGGATAGGTCTCATTTGGTACTCACTTTTTTTGAATAAAATCAATTCTTTTTTAGATATAATTTCCTAAGACACGTCAAAGACCTGAATAGCAGATTCTTACTGGACTGATAATTTATTCCCATTATCTCGGCTATTTCATCATGCTTTAGCTCATTGACATAATATAGATAAATTATTTCCTGTTGATGGGGAGATAATTGCGAAAAGACCTGCATCAGATGTTTAGCCCGATTATCAGCATCCGAATCTTCAAAAGAAAGTAAAGGCATCAGTTCGTCGGTCACAAACACTTCTTCATACAAGGAGATATCATCCGTGGCTTTCTCTTTTTCGAGTGTATCATACAATTTATTACGTAAGGCTTTGATCAGGTATCCTTTCACATTCGGGGTAGCGGAAAGAGACTGGTAGTTCTGAATTAGTTTTATAAAAATATCCTGGATACAATCCTTTACTAAATCCTTATCCGATACTAACTTGGAGCCATAATTATATAATAAAGAATAGAAGCGGCAATAGATTTCTCTGAAAGCCTCTTTATCCCCTATCAAACATAATCCCCATAATTTCTCATCGGATATTTGCATATAAACACCTACTTATAATTATTGTAATAATTTATCAACAACAATTGGTGCGCAAAAGTAAATACGCATTATTACACTCATATTACATCAAAATTAAGTAAGCATTAGTACAAAGATCGTATAATTTCATAAGTCCATAAATAGTATTACACTTACAACATATCTTTCTCTTTGAAAATAAAATATTGGAAATAGTTCTGTTAGAACTAATATACATATTATTATTTTCTACAGAAAACGATGATTTGATTGTATGTATAACGCTTTGACTGTTAACAAAGATTTTAAAAAACGTTCATTCTTCCTTCCTATTTAACCTATTATAATAAAAATGAGCTATATTTGCATCCGTTGGGTTATTAGTTCTAACAGAACTAAGGTACTAATTATATAAATCTACTGTCACAATCTGTCTTTCCTGCCTTACCGCCTTAAATTTCTATAAAAATCACCCATGTTTTTCCTACAAACGATTCAGGCACGGAATATATAAATTCCATGCCTGAAAGAAAGTAAATATAAAGAGTTATTTATTTTACTTTGATATGGTCGAAACCTTCGCCGTACACACCGATAACAGCACTTTGTGAAACAAATGCTTCCGGATCTATATCTTTGATCAAACGGAAAATTGTAGTCGACTCCCGCTTTTTTGCCAGCACGAACATCATCTTCACTCCGAGCCCGGTATACATGCCGGTTCCGTCTATTACCGTTACACCACGGTGAAGATCTTTATTGATACGACGTCCTATCTCTTCATGTTTCTTGGAAATAATAAAGAACTGCACTGACTGGCGGGCACTATTCACCACCTGGTCAAGCACAAAGCTGGAAATATACAGAGTAGCAAAACCATAAACCACTTTTTCCCAATCATGCAGTACGAAATAACTGGAAGAGATAATAATCATGTCCGTCATCAGAATGACACGCCCCAACGTAATATCCCTGTACTTATTGATTATGGCAGCAATAATATCCGTACCGCCGGAACTGCCATTAGCAGAAAAAGCAATACCAATACCGCTTCCGCAAAAAGAAGCACCGATAACACAAGCCATGAACGGCTGATCACCAAGCAAATGCAAACCGGCTGTCGCCCCTTGAATAATCGGCAGAATAAAAGTCATGACCAATACGGCAAAAATGGTCTTTACACTGAACTTCCATCCCAGAACGATCAAAGAAGCGATCAATAGCCCGCCATTAATTGCAAAATACGTGTACTGAACATTCAGTCCGGTCGCCCAATACACAATAGAAGCAATACCTGGCACCCCACCGGTAGTTATGTCGTTGGGCAAAAGGAAAACTGTCCACCCAATAGCATAGAAAAGCATGCCAAGAGCGATCATCAGGTAATCGTGCAGCTCTCTCAGCATTAACTGCCTTGAGGTAATCGATAAAGTTGGTTTCATTTTAAAAGTTTATTAATTTGCAGCCCCGCAAAAACGAAGCTGCAAAATTAATGAAGATTAAATCAATTTATCGGTATGATTCGAATGAATTTATAAAAAACAGATTGTTAAATTTCTATTACGACGGATCAGGCAGTCAATAACTCCATTTATCACGCCATTCAATGACGGGCTGGTCACCATCGAAACGGATAGGAAGCCAGATATAACGGCCATCTATCGCATTCTCGGGAGTCCATCGGTCACCCATATAAATGAATTGCCCCGGTTTGCCCGGAACCGGCAAAACATACGTACTTTGGGAATGGAAAGAGAGGTCGGCATCCGCCCCGGCAAACGGGTTCTCCAGTTCCTCCCAGGGTCCCCAAACAGAAGAAGCGACGGCCGAGCGTCCCGCATTCGGTGCCCATCCGGTACAGCCGGACATGATCAGGTAATATTTCCCGTCACGTTTAAACATAGCCGGAGCCTCCATGAAACGACCGGGGAAAAAACGGGCATAAGTCCCGGAATAACCGGTATAATCGTCCGTCAGTTGAGAGATATGCAGCGTACTGTTCTCTTCGGAAGAATAGATATGATAGGCTTCACCATCCTCATCGACGAACAGATTCATATCGCGGGCCATTTGTCCGCCTTCCATGTCACGCCCGAGTAAATTCAGACTGTCCGGATGAGCAGGCAAACTACCGCCTGTAAACTGGCTCCTATCCGATTCCGTAACCGGCTGTTTATGAATATCCTGCACATTGATCGGCCAATGACCGGCATTCGGACGTACGGCACGAAGGAACGTATAAGGACCAACCGCTCGATCGCTTACGGCAATACCGCTAAGAGCACCGGAATATCCCGCCCCTTTCGGTTCCAGATGAAACCACATGACATACTTGTCATTCTTCTTATTATAGATCACTTTCGGACGTTCCAGGATACAGCCTTTCGCTATGCTATGTGTCGAATCATCCGTCACGACAGACAGAGCGATGCCTTCGTCTTTCCAATTATACAGATCCTTGGAGGAATAACAGTGAACACCGACCAGGGCATTATTTCCGGCTGTTCCTTCCGTCTTATGCTCGCCAAACCAGTAATAGGTATCACCGGCATGAAGAATACCGCCACCGTGAGCATTGATATGCGTCCCGTTGTTATCCGACCACAGTTCACCGGGAGTAAATGCGCCCCCTGCCTGTTCTGCCCCTGTTTTACTTTTACAACTCATAAAAGCAACGGCAAACAACAGGATACACAACTGTATAATCCGCTCCTTCTTCATACGATCATACATCACAGATACGTATACATTTTTCAAGAGAGGCGATCTTATCCTGCTGGCGCGGAACGAACTCCTGTCCGACAAACCCTTTATAACCGGTTTCCACTATCGCTTTCATGATAGCCGGATAATAAAGTTCCTGTGTCTCGTCGATCTCCGCACGTCCCGGATTACCGCCGGTATGGATATGGGAGAAATATTCGTGATACTTTTGAATATTCTCAATGATATTTCCTTCCATGATCTGCATGTGATAGATATCATACAGAAGTTTAAAGTTAGGCGAACCGACACGGCGACACAGTTCCACTCCCCAGACAGTATGATCACACTGATAATCTTTGTGCCCCACACTATTCAGCAATTCCATTGTCAGGACCACATTATGCTTCTCTGCCAAAGGCATCAGACGCTTCAAGCCTTTTTCACAATTTTCCCATCCCTGAAGATCGGTCAGGCCGTTCCGTTTACCGGAAAAACAGATCAGATTGGTCAATCCGGCTTCTGCGACCAAAGGAATTACCTGTTCGTAACTGGCAACCAGTTCATCATGCAGTTTAGGATCATTAAACCCACGGTCGATCCCTAAACCGGCTCCCTGACACATAGCTACCGTCAACCCATGTTGCTGTACCACCGGCCAATCTTTCGGATCGAGCAGCTCGATCGATTCAATGCCTATATTCTTACATATCCCGCAAAATTCATCCAGCGGATAGTCGCCGAAACACCATTTACTAACGGAGTGACGTATATTCCCCTTAAGCGGTTCCTTTGTTTCTACTTTTTTCTTCTTTGCCGGATTTGCAGCATCCAGTCCGGATACGGCTAACGCTGCCCCACCCACCAGTGCGGTCTTAATGGCTGTTCTTCTTGAGATGTTTTCCATGTTATTCAGAATTGATAATTAATTAGATGGTACAAATATAAGAAAAGAATCTATTTCAGCACCTTGTCTATCCACGGCAACCCCCATTCTTCCTTAAAATAATAAAACAACACAATAGTGAGAATGGCTGCCATCCTATAGTGCTACTATGATCAGGACTATAGTTATAAGCCATTCAGGACTATTGTGTTGTTTATATGGACAGAAGAAGTACTAATGTACTAAATCGAAATCGGTCATCAGACCATAATCCATCATTTGATATTCATTACCAGGAATAGGCTTCTCTATTCCTTTCCAATGCCACGGAGAAGCCAGGCCCGGGGCCGGATTACGATAGTGCGGGCCTAACAGGTTCTTATGGCTGCCGATTACCCGGACATCTATCTTATTCTTACCTTCCTTCAGATAAGACGTTACATCCAAACGATAGGGGTCGTATGCAATGATACCTGCTTTCCGATCATTTACATAGACTTCGGCAATCGTTCCTTTCCAGTCGTTCAGCTGAACAGCATACGGGGTTGAAAGAGATGCTACCTCAAAGTCTTTGGAATAACTTACTCCCCAGGAATAGAACGGTTGCTTCTGTGCCTTCCAGCTACCTAATGTCAGCTTTTCAACCGGAGCACTGATACTCCATCCTAACTTTTCCGGGACAACGGCAAAGTCTCCCAGGACATAAACCGGCTCTATCTCTGCAAAGATGCTCATAGGACTAACACTCAATTCCACAGTATTCAGACCTGTCTTCACCTGTTTCCCTATAGCATAAACACCGAACGAACGATCCAGCCACCATTCTCCCGGTATCGGTTTCACCTGTTCACCGTTGATCTTAACAGTAAACAATTCAGGACGTTCCGAAACCAGTTTCATGTTTGAATAATCGAACTTATCGTTTACAGTAAAACGGTAAGTCACCGTAAAGCCACCGTTCTTAAAGGTATCCCGATCTAAAATATTCCGCTTGTACTGTACGGAAGTGTTCCAGGGGTTACCATTCGCAAAACCATATTCACGGAAAACGATATCGGCAGCCTGTGCAAAGTAAACATTCTTTGTTGTCTTTCCATTGACACTCACATCACAGAAATCGATATTCAGTGCATTATCCTTCAAACGGTTAACCTGAAGCGGACTAACAGCCGGAACCGGAGTAGAGCCTGCAACGGCCGGCATTTCGGGATAAGACTTCTGTGAACCTTTGGAGCTATACAACAATAAACTTCCGGCTGGTTCCAGATGGAACTTCATTGTCAATTTACCGTCTGCTGTCGTCGAAGGATACGTATAGATATTTCCACTCATCGCATCCATCTGAACAGCTGATTTCCCGTTGACAGTAACCGTTCCGTCCACAGCTTCATCCAGGGATGAATTTACCAGGAACAATAATTCTCCATCGGTAAACTGACGGCGCTGGTGGTATAAATCGCCTCCGCTAAACGAGAACCGGCAATCTGCATCCGCAAATGTATTCTGAATAACTGCATCCGTCAACTGGGGAACGGAAGTTACAGACTGGGCAGAAAGTATCGTTTTCCAATCCGCATTCTCAGCACCGTCGATCAAGGAAGGAGAAGAGAAAGTGACCACACGTCCGCCCTGTTGCACAAAGCTCTGCAATAAATCGAATGTCGGCTTATTCAATGTTTCCATCATCGGAGGCAATACGACTGTCGTATATGCCGCTTTACCAATAATAAACTTACCGTCGGCAACGGTCCCATGATCTTTTATAATATTCTCTGAACCCAGATCATATTCAACCTGGCTCTTTTCCAAAGTCGTTATAAAAGTCTGGAAAGCCTGACCGATTTCCATCAGTTTCGGACTGCTCTTTGTATGTGAATAATAGCTCCACAATGTAGCATTCGGTTCCAGGATCAATATATTGTTCTGCTGAACCCCTTTGCTCATAAGTAAAGACAGACGGGCAAAGTAATCATTCTGCGACTTATAATCGGCCCACCACGGCGAATGGTAGGTAAATACCGGCGGATAATCGTATTTACGGGCACCCGTAAGAGTCATATGTGCCAGATGCTGGTTCATAAAGTTTACTCCCAGGACATACTCCCAGTCTCCGAGCCGTTTGAAATCCTTAAAGGTTTCGTCCCAGCCACCGCCACCATACGTTTCACTCAGCGTACGTGAATATCCCATCTGATTGGCGACACTACGCAATTCTTTTACCGAACGGACATTACCAAACTGCGCTACAGGGTTTTTCTCATCAAACTGGTTGAATAGCATATCGATCGCAGGCATCTGATGCCAGGCATACATGGCCATATTATCCGGTCCGTCATTCATATAAGGCCATCCGTGTTCCCAGTAGTGACCGGTCCATTCCAGGTTATTCTCTTCACAATACTGATGGAAAGGTTTTGACCAACGGTCGATAAACAACTGCAACAAAGTCTCCATATAGTTATGACGCACCTTCTTCCAGTCGCCGGTCTCTTCTTCCAGCAACGGCAACAACGGTTTTAAATCATATCCCCATTTCTGCTGGAAGACATCGAACAGATCCGGAGTCCAGCGCAATCCGCCCGGAGTACTGATATTCGGTTCGTCAGAGAAAATACCTTTAATGGATGAACCGAATTCTCCTTTCAGCGTCTTTTCATATCCGTTCTTCATCGTTACTTCCAGGAACTTTTCCGTTACTCCCGGAACCAACAGGTCCACATACGAATAACCGCCGTACCAATCCGATTTCCCCATATATGTTTTCTTATACAGGTAATATTCTCCTTTGGTTCCTTTATATTCAGCCATTTGGGCTGTAATATCTTTCCAGGCATCGCCTTCCTTTTTTAAACACATGTAATAAGGGGCTGTATCCTCCGGAAGTAATTCAGCCTTTGTCAAAGCCAATCCCTGACCCTGATTATAAGATTCCGGCATTTCCTGCGGCACATGACCACCGGCAAATCCGCTAGGATAGGAGTTTTCATCATAAATCCAGACGTTCATACCTATCTCTTTCCCGAACTCTACCGCATGTTTATATAGAGAGAACCATTCGTCTCCCAAATATTCAGTGATCATACCCGGACGGGGATGAATGAAAAGACCTCCGAAACCGGCCTCTTTCAGCTCGCGCATCGTACGCTCTACTTCGGCCTCGGTCACTTTACTGTTCCAGACTGCCAGCGGGGCACTTCTAAAATCGGCAGGCGGATCTTTAAAATCCTTTTCTATAGTGGTAAAAGAATCCTGCGTTTGCACGCTGGTATCCTGACAGCCAACCAAACCGAATGATAGGGCACTTCCTGCAATAACACCGGATAAGTATTTTACAATGTTTTGTGCTTTCATATACTTAAAGATTTATTCGTTTGTACAAAAGAATGAGTTAAGCCTTTCTTCTAAATTACAAAATTGACAATTTAGTTGATAAAAATGATATTTCACTACTGCCTGTCATTCCTACAGAGCACATGTAATCCGATAATTCCCCGATTGTATTTCCAACCGATCCAATTTGTCCGACTTTACATCATTAATCGAAACACTTTTGGCTTTAACGGGTAACAAAACCGTAGCTTTACAGCCAACAGGAATACTCAGATCCAGGGTAAAGGCTACGTCCGTCTTTTCCCATTTTACATCTAACATTCCGAAAGGGGTTTCTTTCGCTGCTTTCACCCATGAAATGCCTTTTACCAGTTGAGGCTGAATAAATACATGCTTGTATCCCGGATTCGCTTCGTCAGGGTTGATACCTCCCAAAGCCTGGTAAAACCAGGAACCGATACCATTATAACAATTGTGGATATGGCTACGCTCTCCGTTCCAGTGTTCCCAGGTCGTAGTCGCTCCATTATCCAGCATATACAAATAGCCCGGATACTCTCTCTTCTTCAACATTCCATAAATAAAATCGGCCTGTTTATTCTTCACAGCCCATTCGGTTATTACAGGAATCCCCACCAGTCCTGTTGCCAGATGTCCGTTAAAACGGTCTTTCGTGACACGATACAGGGTATTTCTGACATCAGACTGTTCATCTTCCGGTGTTGCACCGACCAGCATCGGGTAGATCAAATCGATCTGCGTACCTGTAGCATAACTCTTCTGTCCGGGATCATAAAACGTTTTATGGATAAGCGTATTCAGGTCTTTATATTTAGCCGCATACGCCTGTTTATCCTGTTCCCTACCCAATACATTCGCTATCTTACACATCGTTTGATAGCAAACCGATATATAGCAATTATCAACGGCATCAACCGATAAAGGATTTGTCTGGTCGATCCCGGTCGGAGTAGCCCAATCACCCAGATACCAATTCCGGTAATCGGTGTTCGGCCATGTTTTCAGCAGACCGTTCACGGTATATTCATCCACATACTCCAGCCATTTCTGCATATAAGGATAATAACGTTCTATCAGACGGCTGTCACCATAATTTACATAGGTAGCCCAGGAAGCTGTAATGATAAATCCGCACCAGTACGGGCCTCCTCCTGCCATATAAGGATTAGGGGCCGTATGAGGCATACCTCCGTCTTCTCTCATGCAATCTGCCCATGCCTGCATCCAGTTCATGTATAAAGGAGTAAGATTATACATTGTCTGAACGGTCTGCGTCGAGGCATTTCCGTCGCCACCATACCCCAGTCGTTCGATCTGGGGGCAGTCCACCATATACCCACCTAACGTCAAACAACGGAGTGTATAGCGGATCATATCGTGAATTGCATTTAAGTCTTCATCCGAACAACTAAAAGAGGCACTTCCGTTATAATCCGTATGAACCAGGCAAGCTGTTATATCGGTTAGCGCCGGAGCCTCACTCAGATTCGTCAGTTTCAGATACCGATAAGCCTGATAATTGAACTTATTAACGAAGCTCTCCCCTGCTTTACCGGAAGCGATGTAATAATCTTCATAAAGTCTGTCTCTGAACTGCCCTTCTTCATTCAGAAAATCGCAATAGCTAATCCGTATCTTCTGACCGGAAGCCAATGCCGGAAACTTTATTTTCGTCCACCCCGTAAAGTTCGTTCCCATATCGAAGATCCAGGCGGTATCACCGGATGCCTGGCATGATACCGGATGGAACTCTTTCTGAATCCGGTTCAACTCTGCCATTTGCGGCGTAGCCTTATGGACCGGTATCGAAGCTATTTTTACTTTTTCCCATTCAACGCTATTCAATGCAGAAGCAGTTAAATCCGGAAGCAGTTCGGAAGCCGTTACGACCTCCCCGCCAAACTGATGCGGCCTCCAGTTTCCTGTCGAGACATATCCGCTTTTACGAGCCAGCCAGGAATCGTCCGTAACCAAAACCGTAGTCCAATCTCCTTCGTCTCTGCTTTCCAGCTGGGCGCGGACAAAAGGACCACCTTCCACAACGCCCGGAAGTCCGTCGCGGTACCAGCCTTTACCTAACCAGAGAACAATCTCATTACTACCTTTCTGAACAAGTCCGGAAATATCATAAGTAACAATCAGGGAACGTTTATCGAACTGGGAGACAGCCGGTGTCAATACAGCATCGCCGACATGTTTTCCATTGACATATACCTCATGGTAACCCAACGAATTCACATGGAGCAACATCTTTTCTCCAAGCGTATTACATTGGAATGTTTTTCGGAATAGCGGCGATTCCATTTGACCTTCGGCCTGGTTCATGCCGATATACCGGGCAGTCCAATCTTCCGGATGCAGCAATCCCACTCCAAAACAAGCAGGTTCACTCCATGCGGACACATTCCCTTTTCCGTCCCAGACACGCACTTTCCAATAAGAAAAGCTCCTGGAACTTAGAGGACTACCCTGGTATAAAACCCCATTGGATTTGTCTGACTCCATCTTCCCCGAATTCCACAGGTCTGCTTTTCCTTCCGACAAATACTTTTTATCCGAAGCGACCAGTATCTGATAAGCTGTTTGTTCGGCTCCTTGTTCCTTTGAATTTAAGACCCAACTGAAGTGAGGAGAGGTATTGTCGATTCCCAACGGCTCATTTAAGTTCTCACACTGCAAACCATCGACATCCAACGACGAACGGGTACTGCACGAAACGGCTAACAGCGAGACAAACGCAAATAATACTTTTAAATAAATGCCTTTCATATCCGTAATTATTTATTTACCTCAAACTTATAAGTACCTGCAATCAATTCTTTAGGAGTATTCTCCCCTTCCAGATGTAATGTAGCCGTTGCACCGGGAGGCACAGTTACCTTATAAATAACTTTATCACCCACTCTTTCCCAGGCTGATTTTATCAATCCGTAGGGAGAATTATAAGAAGCTTTTACATAGGTCAGTTCTTCTACAAAATGTGGCTTCAGGATCACATTCTTAAAACCAGGGTTCTGCGGATCGACATTAATCCCCGCCAATGCCTTATAGAACCATGCTCCAATTTCACCATACATGATATGATTCTGCGAATATCCCCAGGCAAGGCCGTTATAATCCCAATTCTCGTAAAGGGTTGTCGCCCCCTGGCGTAACCAGTTTCCCCATGAAGGATAATCCTGCTGGGTCACCATACGGTAAGCCTGTTCTACATTTCCCGTCTCCGTCAATGCATTAAGGATCGTTTTACATCCCATAATACCCACATCCAAATGATCTTTGTCCGCTTTTACCCGTTTGGTCAACTGTTCTGCAACCTTTTCTTTACAGTCTTCCGGGACTATACCCCAATATAAAGGCATACTAAGCTCCGTCTGATAGCCGTTGGCATAAATACCGGTTTCCCTATTCAGGAACTTCTCATTGATCGCATTCTTTATTTTCTCTGCCGCTGCCTTATAATACTCATAATCCTTCTCAAAACCGAACAGTTTGGCAGTACGGGAAACGATATCCGCATTTTTATAATGATAGATCGAAGCTGTCAATTTCTTATCTGAGACAGATTTGTGAGGCACCCAATCTCCCAGGCAATAATCACTGATAAGTCCTTCCGGATACTTTTTCAACCAGTAATCCGTATGCATTTTCATGGCTTCATAATTATCCTTCAGGCAGGTCGGGTCACCATAAAACTCATACAAAGCCCAGGGAATAATGGTCATTGAGCATGTCCAGTCGGCAATGTCACTACCCCAGCCACCGGAAGGTATAATACAGCGTAACCGTCCTCCGTCATACATATTATCCCGATGGTCATCCATCCATTTTTCATACAATGTAATCCCGTCAAAGCTATATAGTCCTGTTTCAATCGCCAGATGGGCATCGCCTGTCCAACCGTTCTTTTCCCGGTGAGGGCAATCTGTCGGATATCCGACCAGATTCGACAGATACGAGTAGTTGGTCGCTTTCAATAATCTGTTGACAAACGCATCGGAACACTCAAAAGAACCGTTTACCGGAGTATCCGTGTGTATAAAATAAGAAGTAAGATTTTCTGTCGACAGATGCAAAGGTTTATCCGAAGATATCTCTGCATATTGGAACCCTTTATAATTAAAACGGGGCATATATTCATTCGTATTGCCATCCAATATCAATACATCCGTCTGGAACAACTCGTCTTCCGGATGAACGCCATACTTCAACGGTTCATTTACATTTTGATAAAACTGGGTGTTATTATCGTCGAATAATCGTTTTCTACGGGAATCCAGTTGTTCGCCATGACGTACTTTCACCTTTGTGCCGGGTATGCCTTTCGCTGTGAACTTCGTAATACCTGACCAGTTCTGCCCGAAATCACATAGATAGAGTGTATCGCTTATTTTCTTCAGGTCGACCGGTTTGCAATATTCCGTGATACGGATCGGATGCATCGCCTGAGAGGTTATATTCGTGCAGGGGATAGCGACTTCCGTTGCATTCTTCCAGGATGAATCGTCATAAGATACGGTATTCCAACCCGGTAACTCCTTTCTGAAATCATAATTTTCCGCCACATAGATAGCATTGAATGTAATGGGACCGCCTTTCACCTTGAAACTTTCATCGGATGCCAGAATTTCTTTTGTCCCGTCCGTATATGTTATATGCAAATTCAGGCAGAAAGAAGGACGCTTACGCCATGGAGCTTTATCAAAGGACCATTCAGCAACCGGCTGATGGTTATACCAGCCATTTCCGAGAATTATCCCCACGGCATTATCTCCTTTACTCAAAAGATCGGTGACATCATACGTAACATACAATAACCGCTTGTCATAATCGGTAAAAGCCGGATCTAAAAAATGGTCACCGACCTTCTGCCCGTTAATGGATAGTTCATACAATCCGGCTGCCACTATGTACGCCCTTGCTGATTGGACATTCTTGCCTAATCTAATAGCTTTCCGGAAATAGGGAGTCTCACGGGACTCTATATCCTGTCCATCTGAAATAAATGTTCCCTTCCAGTTTGAAGGCGTCAACATACCTGTTTCAAAAGAAGAAATTACTTTCCGGGATTCCCGCTTGTCTTTATCCCAAACAGTAACACTCCAATAATATTTCGTAAAAGGCTCCAGGGCTTTCCCCTTATAACCAGCCATCGTTTTCCCGTCTGCCTTTTTCTCCTGCCACAGGATCTTCTTTCCTTTGGACAAAGCGACAGAATCTTTTCCTACAGTGATCCTGTAAGCAGTTTGAACGGCTCCGTCCCTGCTATCTTCCAGATGCCACGAAAAACGCGGAGCCTGGCGGTCGATACCTAACGGAGCAATCAGATGCTCGCATTTCAAATCCGTAGGCACACACTCTCCGGCTTTCTCCTGCTCCTTTAGTCCACAGATGTTTACAGAACATAAAAACACCATAACCATCCCCCTAATAATCTTATCCTTTTTCATCTCCTAATGAATTTAGTTAACAAATTATTCTTTGTCATGTAAAGATACGTATCAAGTATATTTCAAATGAAGTTCGTATTTTTCCTGACCTTCCATCTTATATACTTTGATTCCATTTTTCTCAGTCCGTAAGAACGGCAGTTTGATTTCTTCCCGTGCGTCCAGCCATAACTCGACAGACACTGTATCCGGGATCCTCAACCGAAGGGTCCGTTTCCCTTTCTTTCCTTGCGAATAAAAATGTACTGCTTCTTTTATACAACAAAAAGTCTCCTGTAAAGAGCGCAGAAACCATCGTTTATATTTTCCGGGTTGCCAACCACGGGATAGACAAGTGTTATAAATAATACCATATAAATTGTCATACTACAAAACAATTTTATCCGGATGAAACAAATATCAACAGCTTATTTATCTTTTCACAAAAGGACTATAAAAATAAACAAATGAAAATCTATTCACACTATAATCCCCGCAATATATTAACCGGACCGAGTAAACCTGCATCAGTCAGCGGGGTACTTCCCCTCAACATATCGAAACGGAAAACATCATGTGTTTTTGTAAAACGTTTCTCTACCGGCAATTTCCAGTCTCCAATCACCCGGTTCGCCCATAGATTGACTATATCAACCTCCAAAACATTTCCCGTATCCTTTATACAATCCGTAATATCGACTCGCCAGGGAGAGCACCACAAAACACCCAGCTCTTTACCATTTAAACGAACAGACGCCACATGCTTAACATCACCCAAATCGAGGACAAACCTTTCACCTGCGTGAGAAAGCTTTTTCTGCACATCCCCCATGTCAAATACTTTCCGATAAGTAGCTTTACCCGAATAATACTTAATCCCTTCTTCCGGACTATCGATCCAGTTAGAAAGCTTATCAAAATGTACTTCACCGGGACCACCCCAGTCTTTGTCAAATAAAACCTGCCATGAGTCGCTTAACTCTTTGATCTTCTCATATTTCAAGGAATTAGGAACACCTTTGCCGGAACTGTTCTTAGAGATAGATTTACGGAATACAATAAAACAAGAGCCATACGGCGCCAACTCCAACGACAAACCGGTAAGTCCGCCCTTCTGCTCAAAAGAACCCGCCTCTTTCATCTCACCCGTTACCGGATCCCATATCTCCGGTTGTTTTCCGGTAACTCGAAAAGAAAAGTCTCCGACTTCGGTGCTTCCTGTACGATTAATCACAAAATAAATCTCGGACTGTCCATCCACCCGATGGATATAATCGAACTTTTCAGGCTCACATTCCTGACCCGCATAAGAAAAATCAGGTTGTATTCCATTCGCAAGCAAAACTTCACGTGCTGTCTTCCCCCAGATGATACGTCCTTTACCAAACTTCCGTTCCGTACGAGTTTTCCCATCCAGGTCACCCCAAATTTCTGCGGCAATCTTCCGTACCTCTCTGTCACAATCCGGATACCCGTTCAGTTCTGCCGACCTTTTAGGAGGTGCCCCAACTACAGTAGCCCCATCCCTGATCAATTGCCGAAGTTTCTTGATTACTGGCAGAGACATGGCATCCGAAGCATCGGATAAAACCTTCAACTGTTGATAATGCCCTACTGCCTCACATATCTCTTCTACAGGAGAAACACAATTCTGAAGATATAAAAGACGATAACTCATACCATCAGGTAATACGATCCTTCCATCTTCGACGGACATACGTGTCAGTAGTACTTCTGCATTCGTATAATCACAGTCATAGCCTACCCCGAGAGTCGGCACAACATATTTAGGCGGGACCAGCGTCGGCGGTCGTTCACCCAAAAAGAAACAGACATCGGCCACAAACTTACCCTCCTGCAATAAAGACTGACAACGAGACAAATAAGAAAAAAAGGCTGAAGACTGTTCCCACCAGGTTATGTTAGGAGTAAAATGCTGACCGGCACAAAATTCATATCCGGGTTTCCCATCTTCCGGAGGCTGGCAGGTTGCCTGATGTAACATAAAGCGGTTTATGCCTTCACAAAAAGCATCATTCGCATAGGGTTTTAAATCGTAAGGGCCCAGAGACCAATGCGTACGGTCCTGTTCCATCTGTGTGAAAGCTTCCGCCTGCGCTTCACGCCGGCCATATATATGTGCAGCCGAAGCTGTTTGTTTCAAATTAAGTCTTGCGCTTTTACGCGAATTCATTCCGTCTTCAGGTAATTTGTAATGTACCCAAAATTCGCCTGCCGGAATATCACAACGCCCCAAGTTTTTTAGTGCATCCTGAGGAGGCGTATCATTCGGTCCTCCTGCCTCATTACCTACATCCATGCCATTCTCATGGCATAATTCATAGAAATGTCCATAAAAGTTCTCTGCGACACAATCCTGTATTGTTCTGTCAAAATCATCCCGGAAACGAGCCGAAAAGACAGAATCATTCACTGTATATCCCTCTAATATAGCCATATATGGCATTAAATCATATCCTCGGAAACGCCGGAATTGCTCCGGGAAATCCTGAGTCCATGTCAGTTTTCCGCATTCCCAGCTATCCGACCACAAATAAGCCAATTTACCGCCGACCTGCCGGGTCTCTTCAATAACTAACTTACCTAAATGATCAAAATGATCATCCAAAGCAACCGTACTCAAATAATCTATTTCATATCCGTCTCCTCCTTCGAACGTATCGCCTTTAGGATATGCATACCATTTGCTCCAGGGATGGCCTGTCAATGTATATCCTGTCCGTAAAATGAGCCAGTCGCCTTCCGGAACATCCCAATGCAATCTCCCGTCAGAATTTATACAGTCCGTGATATCTATAGCAGTTTCCGGATGTACTGTTTTTGTTTGGCGTTCTATTTTAAATGCCTGAACCCATACATCATGGTAATAATTATCGACAGTTTCAGGTTGAGGAAATTCTTTGGAAAACGTTACAGGCCCGGTAACGATCTGTTCACTTTGAACTACTTTTTTCATCGCTTTATCCGGTGTAACCCAAGGTCCCATCATGGTCCAGCCTCCCGCCAGGTTAAATCCTATTTCAATATTCAAACGCTTAGCTTCCCGGATAGCATGCCGATAAAGAGCACGCCACTCAGGACTCAGCCATTCAACACCTAATAAAGCCCCTTCCCCGGCATATCCACCCGTACATATCAGATTGACACCACTGATCCCTTTTGCTTTAAACTCTTCCAGATCACGGGTAATAGAACCTTCATTTACACGATTATAGAGCCACCACCAATAGACTCTTGGCTTTGCATGATCCGGCGGTGAGACAAACAAGTCACTAAGATCGCCTGCTCGCTGACCTACAACCGAATTGCAGCAGAGAAATATGATCAGTAAAAAGAAGATAGACTTTAATCCAGTATGTTTCATGGTATTTTTCTTTAAAAATATGAACAAAGCAAGGAGATTGTTACAAAGAATAATCTCCTTGCTATTATTTATTTATCAATATCCCGGATTCTGTTCCAGCAAATAATTGATCTGTCTTTCTCTTAACGGGAAAGCAAATACCAAACGGTTTTCCGTTACTTCAAATGCGGAAGGAAGAATCCACTGATACTTCGCCTTCATCGTCTTTCCGAACGCGGTCATTGTTTCTATTGCTTTACCTGTACGAATCAGATCTGTCCAACGATGGTTTTCAAAGGCCAGTTCATGACGCATCTCATCAGCTACATCCTCTGCAGTAACACTGGTCAGCGGCTCCAATCCGGCACGGGTTCTTACCTCATTAACATAAGGTAAAGCCTCTGCATTTCGATTCTGCGCTACCAAGTTTTCTGCCAGTAACAACAAAGCACCTGCATAACGGTAAACCGGGAAGTTATCTCCTGCACGCCCAGCATACTGATAAGGAGGGTGATAATACTTCCGGATGAAGTAGTAGAAATTTTTATCAGTTGTCGGAGTAAAATCCGATACTGTCTTGACGGCTTCGCAAGTAAACTGTTCAGCGTCATCCGTCTTACCTTCTGCTACAGCAATGGAAGCATCCAAACGCTTGTCACCCGGTTCGTAAGACTGAATCATCTCTTCCGTAGGAACACACCAGCCACCGCTTGTACCTGCATAGTTCGAAAAGGTGATACCCATCAGGAAGTCATTATTACTACATTTCGGAATCAAACGCCAAGGAATATCATTATGTACACCTGCATTAGAGCCATCTTCGATGTACTGTACTTCAAAAATAGATTCTTTCGAGTTCTTATTGGCTGGATTAAATACAGCTTCATAACTGTCCAAAAGACCGTAATTCATCTGTGTGATATCTTTCAAATCCTGTTCAGCAGCTTTGTAATCACGAGTAGGCTGTGACATATAACAATAAGCACGCAGCATTTTAGCAGCTCCCATCGTTGCCCGGCCACTCTGCGGGAAAGTGCTTGCTACCGGCAATCCCAAAGAAATCGCTTCCGAGACATCGGTAAGTATCTGTTTATAAACATCTTCTGCCGGAGATTTAGCAGCAAAAGCTTCTGCTTCGGTAGTAACCTCGTGCAACATAAGAGGAACACCGCCCCAATGCTGTACCAAATCGAAATAATAGAAGGCTCTCAGGAACAAAGCTTCTGCCTTTACCGTTTTCTTTTCTTCTTCCGTCAATTCGGAAGCATCCAGTCTACCCAAAATCGTATTTACCTTGGCAATACTAGAATAAACGCCTTTATAACGGTCCGGACTCCAACCTACAGTTTCGTCATCTAAAAACAAAGCTAGTTTTTCAGTCGAGTTATAAGGACCTCTATCACCGCTATAGTAGGTATAGAATGTATTATCCGAACGCATCTCATCCATAAATATACCACTCAAGGCGATATTTCTCAAACCTGTATACGAAGCAACCGTAGCTTGCTCGAAATGATCTGCAGTCTTATAGAACGTTTCCGTCGTAATAGTTGTCTCAGGAGTCAGATTCAGGAAAGAGTCACTGCAAGAAGAAAGAGACAACACACTTGCCGCAAAAATATATATATTTAACTTTTTCATATTCTAATGCTCTTTAAAATTTAACATTCAAGCCAATTGTATAAATTCTGGCAACAGGATATGTTGTATGATCCACTCCCTGATATAATCCGCTTGTATTCTTATTTACTTCCGGATTCATTCCCGGATAAGAACCTACAGTAAACAGGTTTTGAGCACTTCCATAAACACGTATTCCCTTGATATAAGGATTTGATTTCATCGGAATCGTATATCCTAACGTGATATTCTTCAATGTTATGTAATTATTCTTGAATACCCAACGAGAATTGGTATATCGGAATAATTCCGTCGTACCTGTTCTTGTTCTCGGAATATTACCGTTACCTGGATTATCTTCTGATCGCCAACGTTCTGCAACTTCCTTACGAACATTGAATACACCGTCTATATTTTCCGTCCATTCATAAGTTCCGTCTATAATGTCTCCGCCTAATGAACCGGTAAAAACAACGCTCGCGTCAAAATCTTTCCATGAGAAAGTATTCGTCATACCGAAAATACAATCCGGATTCGGATCCCCGATGAAAGTACGGTCATTGTTATCGATAATACCATTTCCATCCAAATCTTTCATACGGACAGTACCGACCATAGAAGAGGCATGTTTAGGTCCGGCTTCATATTCTTCCTGAGTCATGAAAACGCCATCATAGACGTAGCCGTAGAACAGACCTAACGGTTTACCGACTTCCGTACGGTTGTAATCTTCCTGATTGTTATTACCGCCAATCGGCGTATTGTTCGTACCCAGCTTCATTGCTTTATTACGGTTAAATGTCAAATTCAAGCTGGTATTCCATTTAAACTTGCCTGTCATATTCTTCGTTTCCAAGCCAACTTCATGTCCCCAGAATCTGAATTCACCAATATTGGATTGGATGTTTTCGAATCCGGAAGAATAAGGAATATCAATCTGATACAACAAACCATCCGTTTTCTTCCAATAGTAGTCATAAACCAAGAATACACGGTCATTGAATAATCCTAAATCCACACCGAAGTCGAGCTGTTTGGTTGTTTCCCAGGTAAGGTCCGCATTACCGATACCACTTGTTCCACGTCCGGCAGAAATTCCGCTATTGAAGACATAGTTGTAAGTTCCGATCGTAGCCAAATGATTATAGTTACCGATATTATAGTTACCTACGACACCATAACTTCCACGTAATTTCAAATAGCTCAACCTATCGAATCTCTCCATGAAGCTTTCATCCGAAGCAATCCAACCTGCAGAAACAGAGGGGAAATTAGCCCACTTCGCATTCATACCAAAACGAGAACAACCATCCCGACGGAAAGATACAGACAGTAAGTATTTACCCATATAATCATAATTGGCACGTGCCAGATAAGAGATCATTGCCCATGAACTTCTGTCACCTTCACCTGTTTTTGTCGTGGCAACATTGAACCAACCCACTTCATCATCAGGGAAATCTGATGCATTGATTTTTGCATTTTCTGAGGTTGTCTTCTGGGTTGAATATCCGAGCAAAAGATCTACATTATGCTTATCTGCAAATGTCTTATTGTAGGTCAACGTATTTTCGATCAACCAGTTTACATATTTACTGGTACCATAAGAACCGACAGCCGGTTGAGGAGGAGCAGTGAACATGGCACCATTTGCAATAGAAGGTACCCACGATTCGGTTTGATCCGATCCTAAATCGGCATTCGCACTGATACGATATTTCAATCCGTCTATAATCTTGACATCTGCATAGGTGTTAAGCGTACCCCTCATTTTTCTTTTAGGATCATCACGTTCACTCAACACGAGATAGAAGTTCGGATTGGCAAACATACCTGGTTGTGAATAAGATATCGGATATGTTCCGTCATCATTTTTGTATTTCAACTGTGGATCCATCAAGAAGGCAGAACCAATTATATAACGTCCGCCGCCCAATCCGGGGATAATCTGCCCGCTCATATAAGAACCTGATAAATTCAAGCCAAACGTTATACGGTCCGAAGCTTCATATACATTATTGGCACGTGCCGAGAAGCGTTCCGAATAGGTATTGATAATAACACCATCCTGCTTGTTGTAGTTCAGGTTCACAGCCGATTTCACTTTTGTGGTTCCTGATTGTAAACTCAGGTTATAATTCTGCGTCAATGCAGTCTGCAAAAGCACATCGTACCAGTCTGTACCATTCTGTAACGAAGAAGGATTCCGATAACATTCAGGAACTCCTCCGGTATAGCCTTCATACTTAGCCTGATCTTCGTAATATTCTTTTTTGAACTGGGCAAATTCCTGAGCATTCATCACATCAGGACGTCCTCTTTTCGATACTTGTGTTGCACCGAAATAAGCACTGAACTCTACATCAGTTTTTCCTTCTTTCGCCCTTTTGGTCGTTACCAAGATAACACCGTTGGCTGCTCTGGAACCATACAAAGAGGTAGAAGCAGCATCCTTAAGAATTGTAATATTTTCAATTTCTTCAGGACTTATCGACTCCAGTCCCGTACCTTCGTTCGGAGTGATCGGGAATCCATCTACTACTACAAGAGGACTGTTACCACCATTCACAGAAGCAGCGCCACGGATACGGATAGCCATACCACCGCCGGGTTCACCGTTTGCCTGAGTGATCTGTACACCCGAGAATTTACCCTGCATCTTCTGGCTGATATTCGGAACAGGAATGTCTTCCAGTTCTTCATTATTCAATTTACTCATAGAGCCGGTTACCGAACGGGCCTTCTGAGTACCGTAAGCCACAACAACGACTTCATCCAGTGCTTCTGAATCTTCCGATAGCTTTACTGAAAAAGTTGTTTGATTGCCCACTACGATGTTTTGTGTGTTATAACCGAGATAAGAAATTTGCAATGTTGCATTACGGGAAACATCTAAAGAAAATCGTCCGTCTACATCGGTTACGGTTCCGTTCGTCGTGCCTTGTTCCAGCACATTTGCACCGATAATCGGGGTTCCTGTTTTATCCGTCACGACACCTGTGATTTTCTTTTGTTGCTGGCTAATTGTTACAGACGTGTCCTTTACATTGGAGTCGTTAGCCGCATATACATTTGCTCCTGAGAGCATGCTTAAAAGTAACAATGGAAGTGTGGATTTTAATATAGGAGTATATATACCCCCCCCCCCCCTTTAAAATTTTTTTTTTCCTTATTCCAACTTTTTCATATTTTTAATAATATTATTTTTTTTTCTTTTTTCATCTACCCTTTTTATTTTTAAAAATTTTATTTTTTTTTAATTTTTAAT
>Ga0129308_1000398_pt1 | contig 67680 bp, 54 predicted proteins | sample L827metagenome_FD_94440 | JGI IMG/M metagenome (GOLD analysis project Ga0129308, IMG submission 94440) | Ring-tailed lemur group fecal microbial communities from Wisconsin, USA - L827 metagenome | ecosystem: Host-associated > Mammals > Digestive system > Large intestine > Fecal | place: USA...
AATTTTCAAATTAGCACAAGGATGGCATAGTGGTTCTCACGCTATAGCGTGGGCTGCTATTACCATATCGTGCTAAAGGTTTTCTCAGGACCTCCAATCAGAATGTGGCATTGCAGTTCCACGCTTCGCTGTTAAATTAGGAGGTCTTTTAAGGGGCTGAAAAGACACACAATATTGTTATGAAAAAAAATGATTCAATTTGGAAACCATTGCTTTTATTGGTATTATTTATGTCATCATTCCAAGCGGTAAAAGCAGAAAGTGTTGTTTATTTTTTTATTGATTTTCGTTTTTGGAATAGCGAATACAATTTTCAAGTAAATGGTGAAAAGGCGTTCTCTTTAAATCCAGAAGGTAAACCTGTTGTGGAAGGTGGTGCAATTATGTACAACATGGTGATGAGAAAAGTTGTATTTAAACAATCTGACAGCTATATAATATCTGTTGATTGTCCATCAAATCATGGTACATACCACGCTGACCTTAATTTGCATCTTGACGATGGTGAAACATATTATGTTGTTGTAAATGCCACTCTGAAGAGCAATTTTCTTATGACCACTTTGGATGAAAAAAAAGGTTTGAAACTTCTGAAGAAGGCGCAAAAGAACAAAAAATACACAATAAATGATGATTACATATATTAGCAGCATAAAACGTTCTATTTTATTTTTGGCTCTAATCTTCATCTGTTCTACATTAGCACATGCACAGGGGTTAGCTAATATTATTTTTGAAAAAAGTTCCAAAAATAATTATATAGGGCAATACAACTTTAATGGAAAGCGTAAAAACGGCTTTGGAATAGAACGGTATAAGAACGGCTCTCTATATATAGGGGATTTTGTAGAAGATAAGATCTCTGGTCGTGGTATACTTATATCTCTTCAACATGGAATTTCTGGCATGGAGAATGCTGTTGTGTATGTAGGTGAATGGCGTGATGGTAAAAAAGAGGGTAAGGGTATCTGTTATGACTCAAATGGCACAGCCATTTTTAAAGGTGTTTTTTCTAAAGATAGGCCAACTATTGCTTCAGATAATATCCATTCTTATCAATTTGTAATTGAAGATATTGGGCAAGATGTTTATATCGGAGAAATGGTCGGAAATAAGAAAGAAGGTTTTGCGCTCACTTTGACAGAAAACGGCGAATTAGAATTTGGCTCCATAAAAAATAACGTAAGACACGGAATCGGTATAAGATTTTATACATCAGACATTTGGGAAGTTGGGAAATGGGCTGATGGACATTTCACGGCATTCAACAGTTCGCAAAAAGCAAATTTAGAAATTGCCCAATACAAGGATTTAGTCAAAAGGCATAGAAAAGAAACAAGAAATAGTTTGTTTGAAGCTGCTGGTAATTTTGCACAAGCTGCCTTAACTGCAAAATCTATAGTTAATGATATTAAAAACGAAAGTGTATCGGTGAATAGTAAATCAGTTGATAACAATGTAGGTGGAGAAATTCCAACAGATAAGGATGCACAATTCTATGAAACAGAATATAAAAAATGGGAATGGAAAGCTAAAAATCAATTTTCTGATAGAATTAGACATAAGGTTACAGCAGAAACTCATAGTGATGGAAGAGTAGCAACATCTGATGCAAAAACCTTAAGATCTTATCAAAAAATGATGAGAAATATTAGGCTCACAGCAAAAAAGAAGGGAATACACATACCGATTTCTGATTATGAGAATGCTTCTTTTTAATCTTTCTGGATGTATTTTTAGTCTATTGTATAGCGACGGTATTGCAATACCCGTTTTACCATTTTATAAAATGATTAAGGAGCTTGTGAAACAGTCCTATGACATAGTTGTGTCCTCTTTACATAAAAAGCAGAGAGCTATTATATGCGGAATTACCAAGTAAATGCAGGAAGTAGAACAGACGGATGACATCTGTGGCCACAGACGGCACCCGTCTATTACCACAGACGACCTCCGTCTGTTACCATAGATGCCCATCGTCTGTTACCATAGACGGCATCCGTCTGTTGCGGGCAGCGTTTTGGCCGCCCCCTCGGGATGCGGTATCAGCCCAGCGGGTTCTCGTTCTGGTCGCCGTCCGAACCGCTGCCGCTCTGACTGCCGCCACCGCCTGCGGGAGCTGTACCGATATAGATGGTTTTCTCCACCGAGCGTGGCGTTTTCAACAGCTGCTTGCTGTTGCTGCTGCACTGTGTGGTCAGCTTCAGCTGGTACGTGCCGTTGGCAAGGCCGGCGGGGATGATGAAGATGACTTCCGAAGGGTTGTTCTTCACCATGAGGTCTTCGGTAATGCGGGTCACCGTGCCGCTTTCCGAGGTCAGCGTGATGCCCACGCTCTCGTCCGTGCCCGCTACTTTCAGCCTGCTGCCTTTCAGGGTGAAGGCGCGTCCGGCGGTGGCGCTGGCGTCCGTGGCGCGGGTCGATGCGTCCGTCACGCCGCCGATGTACATGGCTGCGCCTTTCTCGCCGATGATGTTCACCGTGGTCTTCTTGATGGCCTCGCGCAGGTCGGCGCCCATGTTGAAGTTCACTACGATGGAGTTCTTCGCGGCATCCCACGCCGAGCCTTCTATCACGCCACGGAAGGAGGTGGAGGCGTAGTACAGTCCTGCATTCACGGAGTAGCCGCTCATCAGCAGGCGTTTCACTACACGCTTCTCCAGGTCGTGGACGTGGCGGATGGTTTCTTCGCGCAGGCCGGAGTCTTCGGCTTTCATCTCGCTGATGATGCGCTCTTCGTCGGCGTTGCCGATGGATACGGGGACGAGAATCATGTCCTCCTTGTTGTCCGTGGTCACGGTGTTGTCGGCCAGTTGGCCGTTAATCTGATACTTGATTTCTTCTGCCATTGTTTCTTGTTTTTTAATGGTTATTGAATAAGTGGGTTAATAAAAAGCCCTGCTCTCCTCTTTCCGTCGGGCGATGCTGACGGGTGAGGTGAGCAGGGCAGAATGTTTGTTTTTTATGGGGTATCCTCGCCTTGGTGTGGGGGCACGGGGCGTGGGAGGGGGCTATTCGGTGACGGGACGGATGGCACGGCCGCTCTTGCGGGTGAAACCACCTTTACCGTCTCCTAAACTTCCGTTATCCTTGAGGTAGAAGCCGCGTGCTCTCCACTTTGCGTCATCACCTGTTTTGCCTTCCTCTGGTATTTGAGCCACACCGCTCCAATAGCATCCGGCATCTGTGTTTTTCACCTCTGTGCCATTACGGTCGCCCGTAGCGGGGAAACGAAGGGTGTTTTGGATTCCTTTCTCCTTTTCTGTATAAGTATATGTATAAGTACCGTCGGCTTTGTTAAAGTGCTCTGTATCATCAATCAAATTGCGGAGTTCACCTCTCCCACTATTGGCACTGCTACCTCCCGCTGGAAGGCGCCAACTACCGCCAAGATTCTTGCGGGCAATGTCATACTCCGTATCGCCGCTGATACTCAGCCATGTCACAGTGCTACTACTATACTTCGTAGGATCGTAGTCACCCGTCGCAGCATATTTCGTATAGTTAAGGGCTGTCATCAGTCCGCTGGCATCCCCCCAGCCAAATCTGTCCCATCGGCTGCCGACGGCACATGCTTTATAACCGTCTAAACCTTTGGTTGGGTCATTATAGTCATCGGTTCCTTCGTTTCCATCAAAGTCAATACCTGCAGGAAGAGACTTAGCGTCATTGTTTTCCATATCCCTGGCTTCGTTCTTAGAAGCGATGTGGAAGGCTGCTTCTGTATTACTGCTATTGGCTTCATTCGTCTTGATTGCAATCAGATTGCCCGTAGCCCAATAGATAGGTGTGGCACCGTCACCGGTATCGGAATCGCCAGCTCCGTTCTTGTTGATACCTATATACAGAGCCACAATCCAGTCGTTCTTATAATATTTGTCACCAGCCTTATAATTGTTATCTACCAGCAGCGTGCTTCCATTATCCTTGTTTGGCAGTTCCAAAGTTTTATTCTTCACATCCTCTGTGGTTACCTTATGGAAAAACTTCACAACCTTTGGAATGCACACCCATATCGTTTTACCAACATACTCGCTGAGGTCACCGAAGAAAGTGGCTTGGCCATCATCGGTAATGGTAGCGCTGCCCAAAGAAACCTGCTCGGCAGGGTTTTCGGCGCTATAGGTACCTATCTGCATCTTCAGCCCGTTGTAATTGTAGTTAACACTGTACGTGCCAATTTTTGTATCAACAGTAAAAGTCGGTCTCTCCATCTTTGCTTCAGAAACGGTGTACATCTTGCCTGCCTCAGGCGTGGTCTGGGCGCTAAGCGTGCAACTATATTTTACACCATCAACCATGGCGCTAACTGTCAAATCTTTTAAAGTGCCCGGGAGCACATACAGATATACGGTGGTGGAATATTCATTGGAACCGAAATTGTTAAGCGCAAATGAATCACCCAAAGTAAGACTGTTTGTATTTTCACTTACTGACGTATAAACAAGCTGATTTCCAGTCAGGTCAACGCTCGCTTTACTCATCAAGCCATCGGCGGTGAAAGTAACTTTGTCCGCTGTTTTACCGGTGGTTGCACGGGTGGTGGGAAGTCCATCTTCTTTAGTCACGTCATTTAGTATAGCGTCATTTGCATTCACGGGAAGGGTAAACTTCAGAGTCACCTTCAGAATGGAAGTCAGATGATTGAAGCCAAAAGTCAGTGCATTGTTCGTTGCATCATATTTGCTTGTGGCATACATATAAGTTTTCTTCTCGTCCAAGGCAGTACCCGTTTGCCCCGTCATATCGAGGGGGATGGAGGTGGCGGCAACAGCGGTATTCCCGGTAATTTCCGGATAGACGGCATAATAGGTAGTACTCTCGTCAGCGTTAATTTGCCCCCTGAAGTTGGCTTTGTGCTTGTCGGTTGCGTCAACCGCCGTTTGCGTGAAAAGGGAGGGAGTCGCGCTTTCCGTACCGCCAAGTACGGAGAAAGTCTCATTGGCATCTTCCCAGGTTATCACTAACTTGTTATCGTCCGTTTTTTCATCGAAACCGAGCCGTGTGCTCGCTCCGCCCTGCGGCATTCCTGCCGAAGCGGTCACGGTGATTCGTCCGTCCTCGTCGGGAGCGGTGGGGATGTCCGTCTGCGTGGTTTCGTCACTGCATCCGGTTGTCATCATGCCCAGCATGGAGGCAAGAAGACAAAGATAAAGGTGTTGCTTTTTCATTTTTATTAGAGTATTAAATTTTCTGATTATTGTTCTATGGCAAGTATGTCTATCCTATAAATCCTCGATAACCATGTCGCTCGTGCTTGTTTCCCGGCTGGCGGCCATGCCGTTTTCCACTTCCACGAGTACCACCTCTATGACGGGAGGCGTGTACTTTTCTTTCTTTTCCATAATATTGCGATATGTTTTAATTGATAATCTGCGGATGCGTTCAGGAATAATTCCACCAATGTACTTAGCAATGATTGGAGATTACTTGCCGAGTAACGGCTGGTTAATTATCCAATGCAGGTAGAAAAAGCGTTTTCTGGCGGCATTTTTTGGGAAATAAAGACTCTTCTCTAAAGGATAAGGTACACAAGGATGCGTTCCGCTTACAGATAAAAAGCGGGGACCGTATTTCTTGTATTTGATAGGATAGAAATCAAGAATAATGATGTGTTTTTGCTAAGCAGTGTGTTATTTCATTCAGTCGATATAAAATCAATTATACTTTTATTAAATATTGTTTGCTTTTTTGCTTAGAAATAAGCAACTTTGCACGCCCGATGCGCCGTTACTCGGCAAGTAATATCACCTTAACCCCATATTGCACAGCCGGTTGTCTGCCCGTTCCTTTTTCTTCCCGCTTTTTTTTGTAAAAGCAAATACTTGTTTGTTTATTTTATCCATTACCTCCGCATCGAAAGGTTTCAGATAAGCCATTGTTACCCGGATGGACGAATGTCCCAGCGCTTGGCTGATTTTCTCTACGGGCTGCCCCATGTGGTAGGCAATCGTAGCCCATGTGTGGCGGGCGGTGTACGAACTGACCTTCACACCGGGAAGCAGTATTTTCATCAACCGTGCCAGTTCGCGGTTGAAGCGGCGCAGGGCATCCTGATAGCAGCGGTACAACTCTTCGGGATCGCTTATTTCCCCGTCGAGCAGTGGAAACAGATAGACGGAATCCGTTCTGTCACGATACTTCTGTATCAGTCTCGTGGCATCGGGCAGCAGGTCCACCACTATCGGTTTTCCCGTTTTGTGGCGCCGATAGACGATGCGTCCGCTTCGCAAGTCTGTTTTCCGCAAGTGGGCCAGGTCGATGAATGGCATACCGCGTAGCAGGAACATCAGCAGGAAGCAGGCAAGCACCTGCCGTTGCTTCGGGGGCAGTGCGGAGAAGTCCGTGGAGGTCAGTCGCTTCATCTGTTCCGCCGTTAGCGCCCGCTTGGTAGGTGCTTCTACTCCGGTATATACCTCCTTGAAAAGCAGCGGGTTGTAGTTCGGCGTGCCCGGAGGTGTCTGGCGGCGGTACACCGCTTGCAAAGTCCGCATATAGGTGGAAATGGTGTTGGGGCTGTACTGGTGCATCGACAGCCAACCCTGATACTCCTTCAGCCACCGGACGGTGAAGACCTCACACATCGGCAAGGACGGAAGTTCTACAGACACCGGGCGGTTACATGCCGGTTTCGGCTGTTCCGGTGCCTGCTGCATTTTTTCGCTCCCGGCATACCGTAAGAGCGAATGCAGCGTGCAGAGATAACCGTGCGCCGCCGTGTATTTCCTTTCTTTCTTCAAAGCGGAAACTATTTCCGCTACGCAGCCGGACAAGTCGTTCGCTACTGCTTTTTCTCTTTTTTTTAAGTCTTTATTTTCCATAAACTTATAGTATTACAAGTGTGTAAAGACAAAAGAAAGATTAGGTATGAATTGTTTGATTTGAACAAGCATTTATTTGATTTGCAAAAAGAACCGGTTCTGTTTCGGGCTAACTTTGCATGGTATAAAAAATATCGTTATGACAAAAGAAACGGGGCATAACAGTAATTGGGGTACAAATAACTGTAATTTGTATATGGTCTGGAATTGTCGGGAACGCTATCTTTGCCAAAAAGTTATGCTTCATATTGAAATTGGTATTTTATCAGTAAAATAATATAAACACTTAAAAAAGAAGATGAAAAAGAACAGACACTACTTGTAACGTTATCAACCGTGGCTATGAGATGCCGGGATTTACCGCGATGGGTGGTTTTAAGGCGCATTTTTAATAAGTTCCATCCTAATCAAATAGAATTAAAACATAGAAGTTATGAAGAAGTTTTTAGTTTTCTCTGCGATGTTTGCTTGCTTCAGCCTCTTGGCATGCGGAAGCAACAAGAACGGGAATACGGAAGAAGATGCCAACTCTGCCGCTGCATCGGAAACCGTTACTCCCAAAGTGTATATGACGAAGGAAATTACTCCCGAAGCATTGGTGAAGATTTATGAGGCGCTGGGTCGTCCTGCCGAAGGTCGTGTCGCCGTGAAAATCAGTACGGGCGAGCCGGGCGGGCATAATTTCCTGCAACCCGCTCTCATCAAGAACTTGGTGCAGAACGTGAAGGGCACCATCGTGGAATGCAATACCGCATACGGCGGCAAACGTTCCACTACCGCCGAACATCTTCAGGCGGCACGCGACCATGGTTTCTTTGACATTGCCGATGTGGACATCATGGATGCCGAGGGTGAAATCCGTATTCCGGTGAAGGATAGCACGCATATCAAGTATGATATCGTAGGTTCACACATCAAGAACTACGACTTTATGATTAACCTGGCACACTTTAAAGGACACGCCATGGGCGGTTTCGGTGGAGTGCTGAAAAATCAGTCTATTGGTGTGGCTTCGGCGAACGGGAAGGCGTATATCCATACTGCCGGCCAGACGACAAAGCCGGGAGAGTTGTGGGGGAAGCTGCCGGAACAAGACCATTTCTTGGAGTCCATGGCTGCGGCAGCGCAGGCGGTTCACGATTATTTCGGTGACAAGATTCTGTACATCAACGTGATGAACAATCTGTCCATTGATTGCGACTGCGACTCTCACCCTCACGATCCGGAAATGAAGGATATCGGTATTCTGGCTTCCACCGATCCGGTAGCACTGGATCAGGCGTGCCTCGACCTCGTGTTCAACGTGAAGCCCACCGAAGGAAATAACAATCAGCCACTGGTGGAGCGCATCAAAAAACTTCACGGTACGCATACGGTGGAGTATGCGGCGGAGATAGGCTTGGGAAGCATGGAGTACGAACTGGTTTCAATCGATTAAAAAGAGGGATACATTTATTTGTTGAGGGATAAGACTTTATTGTCTCGGAAATTTCGGAAAGCGGATATGTCGGGTATCGCTTTTTACCAATAAGAAGGGTGGCGGAAGTAATTGAATTTCCGTCACCCTTTTTTACATCGGCAAATTTCGGGAAGCAGCCCGGCTGCTGTCAATTCTTTTTAGAATGATTATTGCCTCTATTGTCTGAATTTTGCTTTTCCTTGCTGTTATTGCCGTCTTTCTTGGTGGAAGACTTCTTTTGCCCCTTGTCGGCATTTCCTGTCTGTTTGTGCTCCACCCACGGCTGGGCATTCTCCTTGCTTTTGTTGTATCTGCTGTCCGTACTGTAGCGGATAGGTGTCTGCGTCTTGTCTTTCTTATACTCCTTATATAACTTCTTGTGGGTTTTGTTGTTGGTCCAAGGTTTCGGTTCGTCATTTATCACCACCTTATAGATGGAATAAAGGTCATACGTCCGGTATTGACTGGGCAGATACTGATTGGCCGTCCAACTGCCTCCCGAAAGGAAATAGAACAAGGCGTTGGCTACATCGTAGTAGATGTTCAAGTCCGGCATGTAGTAATAGCTTGCCACTTCATACCCCACCGGTCCCCAGGCCGGCTGCTTGTCAATGTTCTTCTGTGCAGAAGCACCGATGGAATAACCCGCCAACAGCAAAGTCACCATCATCATCTTGAAAAATCGTTTCATACTGTTTACCTTTTAATAATTAGGGAATAAAGATGACGCTTTTATCCCGAAAAGGAAAATGGAATCGACGAAACGAAGGAAAAAACAAGTGAACCGGAAAAAAGAGGTGCATCACCGCTTCAGCTATTTCAGGTTGTATCTCCGTTGCACATCTTCCCGTCGTCTATATCCGGAGCTTCTCCATTGGCATACTGGCTTGGAGCTACCTTATAGTATTTCTTGAAGACTTCCCGGAAATATTTCGGATTGTTGAATCCGGTCCGTTCTGCTATTTCGGTTATATTGTAAACACCTTCTTTTAACATCCGCGCCGCATGTCTAAGGCGTATCAGGCGGACATATTCCGAGGGCGCCTGGCCTGTGAGCGCTTTAATCTTGTTATAGAAACTGGTCCGGCTCATACATAAAGAAGCACTTAGCGTGTCTATCTTATATTCTGCTTCTTGCAGGTTCTTTTCAATATCCGCATTGACATCTTTGATAAACTTCCAGTCCAGAGGCCCCAGTTCACCAGTCATTTCTACAACTGATTCATTCTTGCCCATCTCATCAAGGCTTCCGTATTTGGCCCTGAGAGTGGCACGGGCGGCCAGTGTGTTGGCAATGATTGTCCGTAGAATCTCCAGGTTGAAAGGCTTGGTGATATATTCGTCCGCTCCGGTCTGAAGTCCTTTCAGGATGTTTTTCTCATCATTCAGGGCAGTAAGCAGCAGTACGGGAATATGGGAAGTCTCTATATCACTTTTAATGGCTGTGCACAATTCATTGCCTCCCATTTCGGGCATCATCACATCAGACAAGATGAGGTGCGGCAAATAAATCCTGACTATATATAACGCTTCTTTTCCATTCGTGCAGGTTTGTACCTGATAGAGGTCTGACAAGGTACGCTTCAGGTAACGCCGCAATTCGTCATTGTCTTCCACAATTAACAGCCGATAACGGTCTTCGTCGGTCTGGGCCACCGCTTCTTCTTGAAGGGTGGAAAGGGAGGGCTCCATTTCAGGAATGACACATGTGTCTTGTTCCACTCTGTCAGGAAGGAAATGAGCGTTTTTAAGATGCCTTTTATCTTTGGGGAAACTTAACCGGACGGTGGTACCGGCTCCTTCAGCGCTTTCCCAATCAATATACCCTTGATGCATGTTCACCAGTTTTTTTACCAACATCAATCCGATACCGCTACCTACTTGTTTTGAGTTGATTGTGTTGGCAGCCCTGAAAAAGTAACGGAATAATTTGTGTTGTTCATTTTTCGGAATGCCAATGCCCGTGTCACTTACTTCCACCGCCCATGACTGGGTGGCTTCTTTCACCGAAACAGTGACGCTTCCCCCTGCATGGGTGTATTTGATGGCATTTGATATCAGATTTTTCAGGATGGAATCCATCTTATCCCGGTCAAACCAGACATGCAGTTCCGTGAATTTCCGTTTGTACTGCAACTTAATTTCTTTTACAGCCGCATAGGCACGAAAAGCCTCAATGATCTCTGTCATGAATGCATCCAAATCATATTCTGCCACATAAAGTTCGGAAGCGTACTTGTCCATTCTTTCTAAATTGATGAGATTGGTAGTCATCCGGAAAAGCGAATTGGTATTTCTCAGTGCGGTTTGCAGGTTCAGTTCCGCCTCCCGGCTCAATGGTTCCTTGGACTCGATATCTTCCAGCGGTGCTTTGATAAGCGTGATGGGAGTCCGTAAATCATGGGCCGTATTGATGAAGAAGCGTACTTTTTCCTCGGACAGTTTACGCTGTTTCTTCAAAGACAGAAGATGTATGACTACCATACATCCGAAAAGGAACAATAGTATATATGCTCCTATTGCCCACCAGCTCAGCCATATTGGCTTTTCTATCGTAATATCTATGGAACGTTCTTCAAGTATCAATCCGTTGTCCTCGTTTGAAATGGCCCGGACACGCAATTTATAGTCACCGGAACCAAGATTGGTAAAGCTTATAATATTCTGGCGGTCAGGTTGGCTCCACTCATCATAAAAGCCTTCCAACTTCCATGAGTAAAGAATATTGGAGGGATAATCATAGTTAATGGAGGATATACCCAGTGAGAAGGTGTTCTGGGAGCTTTTTAACTTTAAAGCCTTTATACTGTCTATGTCATTGGTGAGCGGAGAGTCTTCCATAGAGGGAGTCACATCCTGATAAAGAATTTTGAAATCGTGGAATACCATGCGGGAGGTCTTCCGTTCCGGAATATTAATTTTACGATTGAACTCCACCGCTCCGTTCGAACTGCCGAAAACCATATTCCCGTTCCGTCTGATAACACCAGCTTGGGGGTTGAAGTTGCTGGGCATGAGTCCTTGGTCTTTTGTCCAGTTATGAAACATCTGTGTTGAAGGGATAAAAGCACTCAGCCCTTTTTCCGTACTCATTATTGCGATGCTGTCCACTGTGAACAATACACTGTAGATATTATTTGATATCAAAGAGCTGTTGGTTGCAACATAGTGATGGAATTTTTGCTCTTTACTGTCATAAACCAACAGCCCGGAACCATTGGTGGCGATGTACAACTTACCACCCGCATCCTGACTCAACGCGTTGATATAGGTAGCTTTCATTGGCAATTCAAGTTTTTCAAATTCTCCGGTAGCCTTGTCCAGCAAGAAAACACCAACAGCAGTACCTACCCACATATATCGTGCGTCTTTTTCCACCAGGGCAGTGATAAAATGCAGCCCATGATATAGCCTGACATTTTGTAATGTGCTGTCAAAACATTTCAGATTGTAATACCCGCCCGACCAGACATTGCCTTGTGAGTCTTTGGTGAGCTGACAAATATATTTTTCCGGACGCGTTTTCTCCGGTTCCATTTCTGATATATCCAATAACTTCACAGACCGATTATGTTTGTTTATCTGGAGAATATCCGAACCATATCCCGCTGCCCAGACGATACCCGGTTTTACTTCACATAAGGTTATGAAAATCTGGTCCTTTTTATAAGCCGCATCTGTTTTCGGTGAAAGAAAAGTGTGCCATCTTCCCGTACGCTGGGAATATAAACTGATTCCATCTCCGGTTCCATACCACAGGTCTTCTTCAGTGTCCTCCAGAATGACGTTTATTTTATTGTTCACCAAAGATTGCGGATTGCCCTCCAAAGTACGTGTCCAGTTATAATTGCTGTAGCGGCGGTCACATAAAGTAACGCCATAGGGGTAATCGGCCATCCAGATACGTTTTTCACTGTCAATGTAAATGTCGGGAACGGTATTGCTATTCAGACCGGTATAATCTTTCCGGCTGGACACAATAAACGGGAGGGCCTCACAAGTGGTCGTATTCATACGGAAAACGCCTGCACCTTCCGTAGCCAATAATACGGAGTTCTCTTCAAAAGGACATATACGGAGGATGCCTATTTCTTCCATTCCCGGAGCTCCCCTCAAAATGGTTTTCGTATTCATGTCATAGACATAGACTCCTTGTTGGAAAGTTCCTATGAACAGTTTGCGTAAAGCTTGATCAAAATACATTGTATTGACCTCTATATTCAGATTATCGAGTTTGTCGCAAGGGAGTAGGGTCAATTCCCCGTTTCTCAGTCTGGCATGATGCACTCCCTTTTCCGTACCTATAAAATAACGGTCGGAGGCTATCTGTATCACTCCCTTGATGCTTTCATTCAGGTCGTTTTCAAGTCTTTCCACTTTCCGGGAGTTAGTGTCATACAAATAAATATGGCGGTCATTGCATAGCCATATAATTTCATTCGAATCAATAAAACTATGGGTGATAAGTACGGGCATGGTAGTATTGCTTTCAGGAACCTTATACAGCAGGCGGAAACTGTCGCTTTTTACATCATAGCAAAATACATGTCCTTTGTGCCCGGTTTCCCACAACCGGCCTTTATTATCCAGATGCAGCCAATTAAGATTAATCAGTGAAGTCAATTTTTCGTCTCCGTCCATCAGATGATAGGTTTGGATATTTTTCCCGTCATAACGATCTATGCCGCTATGGGTGAGGAACCACATATACCCTTTGGAATCTTTGTTTATAGCATATACCCGCCGGTGGCTCAAACCGTCTTCCACTCCGATATACTTATAAATCTGAGCGTAGCAGAACAGGGGGAATAACAGTCCGAAGAAACATATAATATTTTTCATATAGGATTAAGGATATTTTGTTTGCTGATTTTGTTTTTGTCCAATAATATAAAAAGTATTCTTGGTGCCTTTATTCCATTATTCATAGATTACAGTAAGGTTAATAACAAAATTTTGTATAAAGTTAGCGATTGGCTTATATTAGCGGATACTTATTGGGGCAAAAATAGTACCGATTGTTTCTAAGAAATGAGTTTATGTAAAAAAACAGCCCTAATCCAACTTAAAAGATGATAACGAATAGCAGCATACGAAGTTTGGAAGCATCGTCCAGCCACTTCATGGAATCTTCATAATCGCGCATCCGGATGACAGAAACATTGTTTGGGGGAGGTTGTACCAACGTTTTGACAACCTTTATTCAATTAAAACGGGTATTTTAATCCAGATTTCTATTTGTTCCTGGTTGTTGAATGAGATACCCACTTTCCCTTGCATCTGTCTGGCTATAAGGCGGCACAGTTGCAGGTCCAGCCCTTGATTTATCTTTTTGTTGTCCGGTTGGTTGAAGCCTTCCATCACTGATTTATCCTGCGGGAAGGAGGGTTGGACGGTGCGGACGAACAATTTCACCATACTTGCGTCCGGACGTTCATAACCCATTTCAAGTTCGCCTTTGTCTATATACCTTCTGATGTAATAGATATACAGTTTCAAAACCTGCGTCAAGCGTTCGAAGGCGACCAAAACAGGACATTTCTTCAAAGCAGGGCTGAGACGGATCTTGTATTTCCCGTCGGGGTCCAACGCACACATAATGGCTGCAAGCTTCTCCAGCAGAAGATTCAAATCCGTCCCGCTTTTAGTAAAATCCAATGTCCCGGTGATCAATCTGGTCAACCCCATCATGGCTTCCACCATCCGGAGCAACCGTTCATTGTTTGCCCGGATGATGGCAGCATATTTCTTTCCCTCCGCTGATTCTGCGGATTCGGCGATGATGTCCGAGAACCCCGTAATCGCATTAAGGGGAGTGCGAATCTCATGGTTTATGCTCTCCAGGATTGCTTCAATCTCTTTACGCTCCAGTTGCTTCTTCCCGGACATATCGTTGTTGGGCTTTTTATGGTTTGTTCATCATTTAACGGACATCGTGGACAGGGCGGACATACTGATTGGCAGTACCTTTTTGTCCTATCCGGACAATCTGACTGGCAGTTACGGAGAAATAAGGAATACGGTCACTACCATAGTAGTTAGGGCCCAGATTGGCTGATCTGGTTCGCGTACAATAAGAACCACCGAACCATGTGCCATCAAATGCCATATTCATGATAGCCGCTTCACGCAAGTTAGGTATCCGCCACTGGTGGAGATCATCCCCGTTTGAATTTTCCGTATAGTTATAAGCAATACTGGTAGTGGCATCTTTATAGTAATACTCACTTATCTTATCATAGCCATGTTCAGAGTCTGTCCATACACCGTTCAATTGCCACCAGGTGCACGGAGTTCCATTCACCTTCCAGGTACGGTCATAATTATCCTTGTCTGCCCATGAAGTATATCCTATTTTATTCTTCGCTATCTTATATTCCCGGTACAGCCAGTTGTTTTTTTGTTCATGGTCGTGCTGTGCCAGTTCGCCCGAAGCGACATAGTCACGGAAGGCATCTGTATTCAGTTTGTCCAGCGTGATGTAATAGTTTTCACCATCCACCAGTTCAGGAGACTTATTGCTTATAGCCTGTCCGTTACGGGTTCTGGTTACAATGAAGACGGGGTCTTGCATCAAGACGTTTTCGTCCGGTTTGCCTGTTCCAAAAGCCGACCCATGGTCATTCTGACCATTGCGGCGAAGCATACGTGCCATGCGGATGCCGTAACATCCTTTTGCAGTGGCATGCTCGTTATAGGTGGACATTGAACAGCCTTCTTCCGCCCAATAAACACGCTGTCCTCCGTTTGTACTGGTGAGATACTGTTGAAGAGGTGTCCCCCTGAAGGCATAAGCTACTTGTTGAGTCCGTATCGCTCTTGAAGACTCAAAAAGCGGATTTTCAAAAGCAGGACGTCCGCCAAGGAAACAAATAAGGTATTGGTCGAGTGCGGGAACGAACCAGCGGATTTCATCAAGGTCAAGAGTTCCGTTACGGTTCAGGTCGCGATTGCGGCTATAGATTGCCCATCCACCGCGCCGTTCGCTGCGTTCCTCTCCGCCGCTTGGAGGGGCTTGGGCATAATCGGCATCGACAGTTATGTATTCCCGTGCTTTATCATTGAAATATCCTTCCGCTTTCTGCCATCCGATAACCTTGGAAACATTATTCTTATTATTATAATACCAAAGTGCAACATTATAAAGCCCGTTCTCTCTGTTCGAAGAAGTGCCCAAATAGTGCTCATTCACGTCGTTATCTCTGCTGTATTTAGCCTGGAACTCATCCAGATGCTCGATACCGAACGCCACATCCGCAATGTTCTGTCCTCCGGCTGTGGAGGTGGCATAGGGTGTCTGGATGGATTGCTGGGTGATGACGATGTGCGCGTCCGTATAAACACTGTTCTGGTCAGCGCTTATTTTTTGTTCTTCCATAAAGAACAGAACAGTACGGGGCGACTGATTGCAAAAACTCATCCAATCGACATTCGCACCATTCGTGGGATTATTGTCATAATAGAACTCATCCACAAAGATGGTGTAGGTCATGGTACTCTGCCCGTTTTCCGTCGGTCTTCCGTCTGCTATCCACTTCTGGTAGTACTCCCATACATGCCGGACGAACTCATCACAATTCATCAGATAATAAGGATGATCAGCATCTCGGTCATGAGTAAGAACCGTGTTATGCGCGTTGTACGTTTGCTGGCTTGTATATCCTCCCCAAGTTTCGCTATATGAAATTCCGTTGCCGGTGTTGTCGTCTATTCGCGAATGATGGGGCTCATCCTCTGTTCCGTGCCATGCAAAATGAATCCAGTCGAGGTCAAGCCCCTGTATGCCTGAAATTTCAGTGCCGGTGTCTTCACGGAGCAGTTTGTAGGTCCCGTCGGATTTCGGTTCCAGCATGGCTCTGAACTGTTGGTAAGGAGTGGACAGTTCGAAACCATATCCGGTGGCATCCTGAGGCATCCGCTGGAAGTCGAAGGTCAGGTTACGGGTTTCATAGTGTGCATCGAGCTTGAAGAGATGTTGTGATTCCACCACAGTACCTTCGGCACCGGTCTGCTTTTCCTGTTCATAGATGTTTTCTCCGTCTTCGCGGGTCGCTTCCACCTTGATGTTGTTTACACCGGAAATCTGTATCTCATAGATATAGTGATGATTGCGTAAAATATTGTAGTCATTGACCTTGCTTAGGAAATCGTTAATGGAACTAACCGAAGTGGGGACTGCCTCCGTGGTACGTTTTTGATTGCCTCCGCCGACGTAACCTAAGTGGATTTTATAGGTAACATTGGCGGTGCGGGTACGTTTGGCTGCTTTTTCCAATGTCTGCACAGGCTCATTAGCCACACTCCAATACGGATAATCTGCAAGGGATTTGTCCGGATATTGCTTGTTGCGTTCATCGTCAGGGCTTCGCCTTACCGGTTCTTCCGGGTTATAGTATTCCCCTTTCAACTCCACATAAGTGGCAGTTTTGGGAGCATACTCAAAGTCACCGTTCGTCACTGTAACAGTTTTATCATCGCTGCTACCGGGTTCATAATCATTTTTTTCCTGTCGTTCACGCAAAGTGTAAGCAAACTGAGAATAGTTGTTCGGATATATGGAAAAGGCTGTTTTCACCGTCTCTTCCGTAACATCGCTCCTGCTATATTCCATATTATATTGTTTTGCAATCTCCTCCGCAGTGATAGACAAATAACCTTTCTCCGTGTCATCAGACTGTACGGCACAGTTTTCAAACTGGTAGAACGAGAATGTCCATCCGGCACTATCCGTTTCTGAAATGTCACGTTGGAATACTTTGCTGTCTCTGGTCTCATGAGAATGAGCTTCGCCGGAATTATACCAATGCACATTTTCTTTGACGGACGCATTTTTTACCTGCCAGGAGGTAAGCCGGAAATAAGCGCCCGGGGTTGTAGCCAATGCACCGGTAGGTTTAATATTGAAAGTTACTTTCGAGTCGAGACGGTGCAGGATGATGGCTCCGGGGATATCGTCACTACCAGTACCTAAAGCCCGGAATTTCCGGGTTCCATTCTCGGAGTCATAGATGTTAAGGTTTCCATTTTCCTTATTCAGAGTTATGCGCATTTTATTAGTCTTCAGATAGTTGATGTTCTCTTCTTTCGAGAAATCGGCATAAAAGCCACTCATCAGGTGATGTCCCTGCATACGTTCCACGTTTACGGAACCATTCTCAGTGGATAGCACTGCCGACAGTTCCTGGAGGTCGTGCAAACTCTCCGCTTTGTCGCATAAGTCCAATAAATCGGCATCATTTTCAATATGCTGCATTTCAGAATATCCGAGGTTGGCGACAGCGAATATTTCCGCTTCCTGACAGCTCAGGGCCTTCATGCTGATATTTAAGACATTCCAGTTTTTTTCTCCTTCATTGACGCTCGTCAGCGAATCGGTTACATCCGAGATATACTTGCGTGCAATGATAGGACATGAGGGTGTTCCATTTGCTTCATTTTTCATGTCGATGACAAAGATGTAAATGGAATGCAGATGCTGTTCGTCGTCCTCCGCATCGGGCGTGTCGGTGCGTGTGAGTGCGGTGACTCTGTTCTCGAAGTCATAGCTGCCGATAGTGAGGGAGAGAGTGCCTTCCAGCCCTTCTTCCACAATCAAGGGGTTCTGCCCCTGCAATCTGTCCCATTCGTCTGTGCAGGCGGTAGTGCCAACCAGTGTGAGCAGGAATAGAATCAACAAAAAAGGATGGGTATATCGTTTCATATCTTCTAATGGTTAATCCGGTTATTCAAATGTTGGAATATCAGTTACTTTATGGGTGTACCAGTCGTGCGCCGTTACTTGCAGTTCAAGTCCCAAGGTATTGGCATTCACCATACAGTTCACGCCGTAGGTATAGTTGCGCAACAGACCATGATGCCGTTTGCCGCCGCTATGGGTCTCATCATAAAGGCGGGCGGTGGCAATCTTATGGGTGATTTCTGTCTCCTCTCTTTCGGTAAAGCTGTAGTCCAGAGTAATTAGGGGGTTGTCCTCCAGTTTATTCCCGCTGCGCTGGAAAGAATAGATGTAATAGCGCCGGGCGTTGTTCGTATCAAACTCCGTAGCACTATTACTCTTTAATGGATAGCGACAAATGATATTGTAGTCCGACTGTTCAAGATAATAACGGAGTATTTCTATCCCGTTGTATCCATAATGCTGTTGACCAGAGGCGGTAAGATTGCCGAAGAAGGGGGATTGAGTTGTATTATCGCTTGTAATTTTTGCAGATGCATCTTCACTTTCCGAGTTTACCCCATCGACATTGAACAGTAGGGTCTCATTAGTCAATCCCTCCACCTTAATGCCGGTAAGGTCAATATATTTGGCACCACTATTTAATGCACTTATATCTCCGGTAAAGTTGAACTGAAACCAGATACGACTGTACACATGCTCTACCGGTACGGTGATAACGGAACCTACGTTGTCCGCAAGGGCCAGATAACCGCTCATGAGGGGGAAATCGATCAAGCGGCTTGAATTGATAGCAGCTGCTTGGTTTAAATCCTCTTCATAAGAATATTCCAGCCAAAGGAAATAGCGCAAAATTTCCGGTTCTTGAATCAGGGTGTTGGCTATTAGATGGTCTTTCTCTTCTTGTGCTGTATAAGTATTAATATTGTTGTTATAAGTAGCTTTATTACCATATAACTCTATTCTACAACTCAAATCTTCTATGATAGCATCATACATGGCAAGCGTTTCCGCACTCGTCGTTTGCTGATACTTTTGTTCCAGCTCATCGTAATTTTTGAATAGCGTTTCAGCAGTCAATGTGTACTTTATACTTTTATAATTATCTTTGTTTGCCGGCTTATAATGCAATTTATTGTCATTGGGATAGAGATTGTTTTTTAATTGGTTGGTAATAAACTGATCATACATTTCTTTCCGTGCTCTCCGTTCAATACTATCTTTTACCAATTTTTGTATTATTGTATTTCCGATAGTAAGTGTATCGGGTTTAGGCGGTGTTTCCGTAAATAAGTCTGCTTTTACCTTCGCCGGAGCGTTGACCACTGCAAATATTTCCGTATTTTCGTCAAACCAATCCATTCTCAGGTTACCAACGGTATGAATATGGTTACTCCCGGTATTTTCGGTATGATAACTGCCTGTGGACAAATCTATTGTTTTTTTATCCTTACATATTTTTTTCTGAAAAATAGCATAAATAAGGGATTTCACATTGCCCTCTTCCTTCATCATGTCTGCATCGGAGTATTCGGCACGTGTGTCAGCAGACGCATTCCCCGCCAACTGGAAAGACAATGTGACTGTGTTTTCATCCACTGTCACACCGGGCACATTATTGTCACCGACGGACAAAAGTTCTTCCTGCGAGCATCCACCCAACAGCAGGAGTATGACCGGCAGGATAAATATATAGCTACTTCTGTTCATGATAGTTCCTTTCATTTTTGTCGTTTCTTATTTATTCCTTCCAATCCGGCGTTACCGTCACCAGATTCCACACTTTGAAATCAAAATTAATGGCATAGGCGCTGACTTTCAAGTAGATTGTCAGATGGTCGTTACGGCGCAGATAAGGTAAAGTCTTCTCGCTGCTTCGTCCGTCGCTCAAGCCGACTACCAACCGGGTTGCACGGTTGCCCTCGGTGTCTTCGAGACCCGCTTGTTCATTTGTGTCTTTTATAGCCTCGCCATAGGAATTCTGGCAGAGATAAAAAGACGTGATTGGGACGGCTGCTTTCTTATCGGAGACTCTTACCTCCACTGCGACAGGCAGTACGGATACCGTATTGGTGATGAGAAGTTCTTCTTTCTTTCCCATTTCAGTGAGATTCAGTCTCTTATCGCTGTTCCATTTGGCATAGGCGGAATTGGAGGGAGATTGCCAATCCTCGCTGTCCTCCTCCCAAACGGGCAGGAAGTAACCGTCCCCGGCAAAACGGTAAATAGACAGATTGTTGATTTTGACGGGTGTAGTATTATCATTGTCAAGGTATGCTTTCACGCTGATTTTGCCCAAACAGCGGATTACCGGAAGGATTGTAATCATTAGTCCGTCTGTTTGTTCGGTATGCAGTGTCATCCGCCGATTGGCAGTATCGGTAAGACGCGCATAGGCCGTCATCCGGTTTGCCATGGGGAATCCGGTATCTCCTCCTGTATCGCTCACACCGTCAGCATTTTGAGGTAAATCACTCATATCGTATGCTATCCCTTGCATGGCAATCATAAGGCTTTGCAGATTGGCTTCACTACTGGTTGCCGTCAACTGGTTGGCAATATATGATGGCGGATTGGCAATGACGTAAAACCGTTTTTTACCTTCCTTCTGAATGCTCATTCGGATAGCGTATTTGTTTTTTTTCCTATTAATTCCGGTCTTTTCATAAAAGTCAACCGTACCGTTGGCATCGTCGTAGGCATAGATGTAAAGAGAGCGGAACTCAACTTCTTCATCCGTTTCTGAATCCGTGGCACGTGTAGCCACGTCGAAACTTAGCTCGTAGTTCCGGCTTTCAGGCGTCTGTTCTGTCATATTCTCATCCGAGCAGGATGGGAGGGTGGCAGTACATATCAAGGTAGCTATATATAAAAATGTTCTTATTTTCATCATAGATCTTCTTTCTGTGTCAGGCGGACTGCCCATGCGTTGATTTCAAGTCTTACGGCCACATAGTCTCCCTTGGCATTTTCGGCGAGGAAGAATATCATGGGGAACTCATCCTCCCGGTCCAGATATTCCTGGTTGCCCATGTCGGAATATTCGTCCATGCGCATCAGCAGTAAATATTCTATCAGGTCGATGTCGGCTATGGTCACGGTGCTTCCGCCACTGGCGTAGCTGATTGTGAGGTGAGGATGACGTGTTGCCATCAGGCGCAAGGTGTTCAGCTCAAAGGCGAGCACTTTGATTTGCCCGTTGCTGCCGTTGCTCACGTAGTTGTCGCTTTCCACATAAGGGCGGTAGGTCAGTGTCTCGTCCGTCAACAGGGTGTTGTCGTAATTGAGGAAGCCGTTTTCATCCGTGATGCTGACATTCACATCATCCCGTTTGGCGGGGAAATCCTGCCCCATCATTTGCAGGATGATGCGGAACTTGTTGGTATCTTTCACGAGTGACATTTCGTGGGTATGGTGTCCGCCTTCGGGGAATGTCACTTCTTCTGCCAGGCTGTGGAACAAGTGGTTGGCTTCGTTGCCCATCAGTCCGCCTGCGGCACGCTTCAACTTCACGGTCAGGTCTTCTATTCTCGATACGCCCTCTTCCAGAACGGGCACTTCATAACTGTCGAGGGAGGCGGAAAGGCCTGCCCATGCCACCAGTTTGTAGGTTCCGGCGCCGGGAGTGAACGGCATAAGGTAGCCTTCGGCAAAAGGACCATTGTTTTCCAGCTTGCCCATATAAACACCGTTTGCATCAAAGATGAACAAAGTTATGTTTTCGACCTGGCTGTTTTCACCCGGAAAAGCATCGGCGAACTTCATGTTATAGTCATAACGGAAGCTGACGTAGTATTCACATGGTTGCAACTCTTCAGTAATTGTGTCGCAGGAGGCAGGAAGCAATGCGGATAATATTCCTGCCAGATATGCCATCCACAAGACGCTTTTCTTTTTCATATTCAATTTCATCTGTATATTGTTCGATTCTCTGTTAAATATCAAATTCAGTGTCCCGTTTCACCCAGTCGGCTACGCTTACTTCTATGTCAATCTGCGCCGGTTTTTCTACAGGATCTTCCGGGTCGATGTCCGGGCCTAAGCCGGATATGCTGTTTACACGGAAACGGTATATCGTGTTGCGGACAACGGAAAACTCCATCGGGCCGGCAACGTTATTGTCATTATTGTTCCGATGACGCATGAAAACCGGATAGTAGGTCACGAAAGGTTTAGTAGCGTCCTCTCGCGTAAATCGCTGCACATTATAGGTCTTCAAGGTAGCTGCATCGGTGTTTTCAGTATCAGTAATAGTTATTTCTTTCCCATATTCAGTGGTAAGAGCTTTATTCAGCTTATTCAAAGCTTCTGCGTCTTCAGCAGGATAGATGATGTGGTTGTGTACCAGGATGTCAGTGCTGCCACCCAATATGTCTCGGTTGCTTTCGTCAATGCCGAATTCTCCTTTCAGCAATACGCCGGTACAAATTTCTTTCAGCTGTCTGCCGGTGGGCACTGTATTTTCCGAGGTGTAAAAGAGGCGTGTGCCTTTGCCTTGGGCATCGGTATAGGTCATGTAATTATCCGAAGCTAAAGCAGGCAATGCTTTTACCGGAAAAGCGCTTTCATCAACGCTTGTTGTCAATGGAGCAAAGTTTGCCGCTTTACTGTTCCAGTCCGTATCTATCACAAAATTACCTTCCGTAGCAGAGGCGTCTATCGTGGCATTGTCCGCAGTCTCATCGGCGGAAATATGCTTGAAGTAATAGAAACTTCTGGAGATATTGAATAAAGCCGCCCGGGTCAGTGACACGCGGACTTTATTGTCTGTATTATCGTAGGGGGCTACATTCGTAGTGAAAATGTTCTTTTTGGTATCTTCGTTTGTTTCGTTGTATATATAGTCGATACGGGCGGCGGCACGTTGCATATGCAGGGTTGCAACCGCCGTTCCTCCCGGTCTGCATTCTATAATATCACTTTTGTCAGAAGCATACCTGTTGGTCATCAGAAAATGATTGTCGCTATAGAGCGAATTCTCTAATTGCTCAATGGTACTGCAACTACGTAATGTTTCCGTGAATTCATCAAATGCCATGCCTGTTTTGAGGTTGTTCAGAGTGCTGTTGCCGGGATTGGCTATCAGAAAAATCCTGTAAGATCCTCCAGGCAGTGATACCTTTGCAGTGAAACTGTATTCTTTTCCGGAGGTGATAACGACCGGGGTAATTTCCTTAACCACTGCGGCTATATTGCCATAAGTATAGTTTCCTCCGTCAGGAGTTGCCTCCATCAAAATGAGGTTGACAGTAGAAACGGAATTTTCGGTCTCTGTGCCTGGATGTTCTCCTTCGGCGCGTGTGATCGCACCCGGAATGACACGAGTGTCCGGAACCGTATTTCCCGGCATTTTTAAATAAATGGTTATCAAAGTATTGTCTGTCACACCGGAATCACCGTCAGTATTTCCCACTACGGAGTCAGACGAGCAGGCATTCAGTAGCAAGCCTATCCAGTAAAACACCAGTATACTTTTGAATATTTTCATCTGATTATAAATTTTCTTTTATTTGCCATATGGAACCTTCATCCATCATCCTCCTTTTGGGTGTACTGATGCACATGGAGGTTTCATATTGTTTTTTGAACAGATTTTATAAAAGGCAGAGGTTGCCCGAAAACGGTGAATTGCCATTTGCGGGCATACCTCCCGGGGATTATATAATGATATCTGAAATTAATTATAAGTCCTCATTCTGCACCGGACGCAGGGCCCATGCCAGAATATCAATTGTACATGAGATGTAAAGATTCTGATCATCATCCGGTTCATCATCCGGAGTGGGCGGAATATCCGGTTCGCCCGGCTGTGAGATTTTATTAATCTGAACCCGGTAACTGTTGTTGCGCACTACGCCATAACGTCCCAGTTCTTTCGCTGTATAAGGCAGGGAGTAGGTCTCTCCGGCAGTGGTGTAAACCTCCGCATCACTAAAATGGCGGATACGGACAGGATAATAACAGATGCCCTCACTATAGCGTACAATTTCGAGATGTGCATTCAGTTTAGCAAGTTCATCATCAGCTAATGCGGTCCCGTTTACTACAACCTTGCTTACCTGACAGTCTATCCCCTCTGTTAAAGTGATATCGGCATTATTATCAGCAAAGATATTTTCTTCATTAGCTATCTTAATAATTTCTGTTTTAAGGTTTGCCAAACTGTAGTGGGCCGTTCTTTGGTTCAAGGCGAACCATGTACCGTCGGTATCGGAAGTGTTAGCGGCATTATTGTTGTTGGGGTAATATTTAGCCTTGATTACCAGACGGGTCGTTTGCTCCTTTGTCTGATTGTCTGTGTCAAAGGTATTTTCCAGACAGTATCGGGGATAACGTGTCACATCTGTCGGGACAGGCTTATCAGCAATCGAGGCTGGCGACAGTTTCGTGCTGAAAGGTGAACCTGCATTGATTGTATTGAAATCACTTTCAGTGGTATATCCGATGCCGTTATAATTCGGGTCTATGGCGAAGTACATGCGGTTGTTAGTGCTGATCAACTCCCAGATTGTCCTGTCCCCGCCGGACCAGGTCTCTACATCGACTTTACGGAAGGGAAAAGATTTCTTGTTGGTCACATCCAATGTCCAGCCCTGAATGACAATAATGTCACCTGCATGAAGTCCGTCCTCCACCTTGTAAGCCATTTGATAATTATCTTCAGCCGTTCCCAGTCTGTGCCATCCGCTTGCCATTTCTTGCAAAGAGCTTATATCAGAAACCAGTTCGGCGGAGACAGTTGCAGACTCAAGCAATTCGACTTTTGATACGATTCTTTCTACTTTTACACTTGCGGCATTTTTCTCTGCAGCTTCTACAGTAGCCAGCGGCGTACAGGGTGCCAGATTGAAAGCCGTTGCAGGCTGCAATGAATTCAGCCACGGGCTGCTGGTCATTAAAAAACCATTGGCCTTATCTGTAACATCCTCCACTTTAAGAGACAGAACCGTATTGATGTCTCCAAATGTTTTTCCGACCCGCAAGTTTTCTTTTGCAATGCTTGCTTCGGATGAGATGTTTATTAAAGCGGCCACTGCACAAACATCATTGTCCACACCTATGACATTCGTTTGTGCCGAGGTTACAGTTATCTCGTTACCATTTCCGTTTACGTTACTCCAAGCGTCATCGGGTAATTTCAAACCTTCCTTCACTGTATTGATACCTTCCAGAGTGGAAGCAATGTTTCTGATGACATATCCGTCTTCTGTTGCGGCGCCGCCTTCGGCAAAAAACAACAAAGTAACATCATTCACCTTCCATTCTTCCGCCGTACCATTATCAAATTCTTCTGTAAGTGCTCTCGTTGCAGAAGTCCCTGCCGGCAAATTTATTTTCACGGAGACATACGCTGTATTGTCCGCCTCCGTCTGATTTCCGTCCGTTCCATTATTGGTAATTTCATCCTCACTACAGCCGGACATTATACTTAATGCCAGTGCTGCAAACACATAACTCTTTAGTTTCATCTTGATACATTAATTGATTTGATAATTATAGACAGTTTAATATTCTTCAAGTTCTTTTCTTTGCTGTATATTCTTTTGCTTCATTTCTATCTGTTTCAGATTTTCTTGCGCCTGTACCACTCCTGCTTGTCCTGCTTGTTCCAGCAGAGGAATGGCACGGCTGTAGTCTCCTTTCAACATGGCAAGTACTCCTTGTGCGTGTACAGCCTCGGGACTGTTGCCGGCTTTGAGCAGATACTTTTCAGCCCGCTCCAGATTGCCTTCTTCCAAATAGATGCAGGCGGCATTAAGGTTGGCGGTCTCATCGTCGGGGAAGACGCGGACAGCTATGTCGAACACTTCTTTAAATTCCGGGCTGCCGGGCTCATAGGTCTGGGCGATGGCGAACATCTCTTCCAGACTGAGCAATTGCGGGCGGATCTTCAACTGTTGCCTGGCTTCTTCCACACTGAATTTGCGTACTGTATATTGTACTGTGTAGTCGGAGTGACGCAAAGCGGGATATACATTTTTCAGCAGGAATTCGTAGGGTTTCTTGCTGTCAACAGTCTGTAATTTCCAGTTCTTGGGATCTGGTTCCAGCGGACCGTCGATGATGGCGAGCAGCTCCTCCTTATACTCCATGTCGCTTTGCGCCACATAGCGGCGCAGGCCTTCCCAGTCTTCGGGAGTGGACCGGACATCAAACAGTGAATCGGCAAAATGATATTGCTTGCGCACATACTCTTTCAAAGCTTCCGCGCGTCCTTGTGCCAACCGTACATTGTTCCGGTAGCTGCCTTCGGGTGACGCGTAACCATGGATGCCGATGTGGGTGATGCGGGTGTTTGGATCGTTTTTCACCAAGTCTATCGTCGCGCGTATTTTGGCAAGCTCCGAATCGTTGCGGCGGTAATCCGGATAGATGACGGTCTGGTTTACCGGGAAATCGAGGAAGGCGCTTCCCGTTTCCATACGTACTTTCACAACTTCGGCTTTCGGGATGACAAAGGACATGGCAGGCTGTTCATTGTAAACGGGCACTTCGAAATTCCACGCTTCCAGAGGGGTGGTTTCTTGTGACAAAGGATCACCTCCACAACCGCACAAGTCCTCAGCCATCTTCAATCCGGCTTCTTTCATCCATTGGGCATAACTCACTGTGTCCCGGTAGGATACAGTCTGGACTGTTTTGTTTTTACGGCGTATTACTACCGGAGCCGTTCCTTCTTTTTCATACTCTTTTCCACGTACACGCTGGTACATGATGTTTTGCTTCCGTCCGGCTATGATGATGGGGGTAAGCGTTCTGCTGTTCTTGTCGTCAGTCACCACCGGTGTCAGTTTGATAAAACGGTTGGAAGCCAGTTTCAGGCTGTCGAGGGATAAGTCCATGCTTACTTCCAGTTTACCCATCCCTTTCCGGATCTTGAGGTTTTTCGCTTTGACGGTTCCCCGAACCAGAGTAAGGGAGTCTTGTGCGTGCAGACAACCGCAACACAGCACAAGCAGAACCAGTATGCTATAGAATATCTTGTTTGTTTTCATTCTCTGTTTGGATAATTATGTTAGAGATTATATTGCTATAATAAATAAGGTGTATTATCTGCCCGCTCAGAACAGATAGACCAGACTGACAGCGGCCTTGGTGGGTCCCAGGTAATTTTTGTGTCCGCCTTTCTGCCTGGTGCCACAATCGGCACACGGGTAACGGTCATAGATGATATGTGCATACCCCAAACCTATGGCGGCTTCGATGTTCCAGTGGCGGTTCAGCATCCATTGGTAACCGTAGGTGAAGCCGAAGCCGTAAAGGTCGCCTTCATAGCGGCGGTTGCGCAGTTCCTCCCATAGGCCGAAGGGCATTTTCAGGCCTCCTACGTTGAACTTGGCCCAATGGGCGTGCATACCGATGAAATGTCCGTTGAACTGTTCGCAGAACCAATAGCGTGCTTCCGGCTGTACGAGCAGATGTTTTAGCTTTCGGTGGTTGGAGTAGCTCCATGGATTGTAGTTGGCGGAAAGGTCGAATGTCCAGTGTGTGGCGAGTCCTACTTCCAGCCCTAAATTGACGGAGCGTGTGGCGTCATAAAGAAGATTGGTCTTGATTGCAGTCTGTTGTGCGGACGCGCCTGCACAGACAAAAGCCAACATCAATGATACTAACAGATTCTTCATTCTCTCTATACTTAAAAGTTTATTCTATTTTTGTTTGTTTATTGTTTTTGACGTTTCAACAAGAAAATCTTTACTCTGTTATTTGCCTTCCATCTCACCCTCTATTATGTAATAGAGAGGGATATATAGCATTTAGGCTTTTATTGATTTGATTATCAGTGATATATAAACGAACAAACGATACGGATTTGAAATTGGTTATACATCCGGTTCATTTGAGAAACACTAATTGTTACTGAAAACCTTATCAAACCGTGAGCTGGAAATACATAAAAATGAAACATTTGTGAAACAATTAAAGTACGCTTTATAGAATGCAACAAATAAAGGACACGAATCTGCTGTATCAGGAAGAACATCTGATGTGTGGAAACTATAATAAGACAGCCAATGCGAACTTCTCTTGTCTGGAAGCGAAGCGGGGCGAGAAAAAGAGAATAGAGGCTACTGCAAATTATTTGATAATCTTGTTGCAGGGACGTATGGAACTGACCAGTTATCGTTTTGGAAAACGTGTAATCAATCAGGAGGAGATGGTATTGTTAGACCGTTCTTCCATTATGCTTTGTGAATATCTGGAAGATTCAAGACTGCTCCTGCTGACTTTTGATAAACTGTCTTCCGTATGTGAAAAACTATATTTCAAGGAACTGACCCTACTTTCTGCCGGCATTAATTACAATCTTGATCCGCTTCCCTTGAGGCCCCCACTTGACATGTTTTGCCAGCTGATGCTTTTTTATCTCTCTAAAAAAGCAAAGTGTGCACATCTTAATGAAATCAAGTATCAGGAGCTGTTCTTCAATCTCCGCTTTTTCTATACCAAGGAAGAGCTGGCCCGTTTCTTTTATCCCATGCTCACATCTGTGCCCGACTTTAAGCGGCTGATTCTTGAGAACTACCAGAAAGTAAAATCAGCCAAGGAGTTGATCAGTTTGTCCAATATGGGGAAAAGTACGTTTTATACAAAATTTACCGAGGTTTTCGGCATATCGGCCAAGCAATGGCTTATGGAAAGAAAACTGGAGCAAATTGTTTATGTGGCTGCGGAACCGGGCATGACTGTTAAAGATTTGATGAGAACTTTTGATTTTGATTCACTCTCACAGTTCCAGACATTTTGCAAGCGCAATTTCGGGTGTACCCCCTCCGCACTCATAGGAAAAGCTGAAAAGAATAAGGGAGCATTTACAGAAACAAAGGCGAATACAGAAAGTAAAATGTGAAACCGGTACTATTCGGACAGTTTATTTATCAAAATCGGAAACTTTGATGCAAACAGTTTGAAAAACAATGTGTTACTTTGCACCCCGGAAATCATAAAACTCGTATTTTGTCTCCATCGCCCTCTATTACATAATAGAGAGGGAATTTAAATATAAATAATGAGTGCAAATATAGGCAAAGTTTTCTAATCTATAGTAGAGATAGTTGCCTTATTTATTTGCAGTTACATGTCTATGGTGTGTTTCTTTGTGATGACTTTATATTCCGTCAACTGTGAAACCGCTTCATTTATCTTATCCAGTGTGCTGCTGTCAATTTCCTTCAGATAAATCAGTGTGGTCCTTTCGGAAGTGTGCCCCAAGCCCTCACTGATAAAAGAAACGGGGATTCCGAGGCTTTTGGCCAGGGTGGCCCAGGAATGGCGGGCCATATAGGTTGTCAGCGGATATTTCACTCCGGCACGTTTCCCTACGGATTTCAAGCCATAATTTATCCTTTTCAGTGCCAGCTTGTATTGCTTGTAGAGAGGCTGCGGTGACAAAGGATTCAGAATGGGAAAGAGGTATTCGGTATCGCAGGTGTATTTGTCCATCAGTTCCTGCATCTGGGTAGTTATGCTGACGCGGACGGGCTGTTTCCCTTTTTGCCGGGAATAGGTGATGGTGTCCGAAACAATGTCCTTTTTCTTGAGCAGTATGATGTCGACGAATGATATTCCACGGCAATAAAAGCTGAACATAAAGATGTCGCGGGCTATCTCAAGGTGTCTCTCGGACTTGGCATCGAAACGTAAATTGACAATACGGGAGAGTTCTTCACGGCTGATAGCCCGTTTGGGCGTACGTCCTATGCCGGTCCGGACAGACTTGAACGGACAGTCGCAAGCCATTCTGACCCCATCGGCGATAATCCGGTTGTATATCGTCTTGAGATTGCGCATATAGTAGGCTATGGTATTGGGCGAAGCCTGATGCTCCACCAGAAAGTCGGTATACATTCGGATCAGTGGCGGAGTGATGCCTGAAACGGGAAAGGTTTGTTTCTTCAAAAAAAGGCTGAATGAATTCAGGGTGTATTGGTATGCTTCGGCTATGCCGTAATGTCCCGATTTTCGTTTGTCGTCAATCTGGTCACTCATATATTTCAAGAAACAGATGTTATCCGGCTGTTCGGGCTTGTTGCTGAAGTCTTTCACGCTAAAACCGGCACCTCTTCTTTCCAGGGTCCTGACTTTTTTCCAGAGTTCGTTTACCTGGCGCTTGATGTCACGGTTAATCAGGCGGATGGCGCGGGCGGACAAAACGCTGTTTGCTCCGGGAGAGACTTTTTGCAGAGCGGCGTCGAAATCTTCTTCCGTCACCCGATGTCCTGTGTACAATAGTTTCTTCTTCCTATTGTGGATCATTTGAAGCACAACGGGATAGGTTCCTTCTTTGTGCTTCCAACTCTTGTGTAATATCACCTTAATACTTGTCATAACAATTAATGTTTTTTGATTTCTCATTGAAAACAGTAAAGTGGTGAAAACGTTTTGTTGATTTAGCAACTTTAAGGTAAAAAAGGACAAGCTGTTTCAGGGAGGACATTCCCTGAATACAGAAACTATTTTTGTTTTCATAAAACGGCTTTGCTTGAAGGGGGGGACGGCGGTCAGTCACACGAAAGCCGATAAAGAACATCTTGAAGGTTAATATTCTCATATAATTTCGACTGCTAATATACACAGAGATATTCATTGTATTTCTACTCCAATAACTATGAACGATATCAAAACAAACAATAAAATTTCATGCAAATTTAGTCATTCACTTACTTTATTAGATATTTATTAAGGTAAAAACAGTGTCAATAGCTTCTGAAAAGCCGAAGCAATATAAAAAATAGAAACAACTAAAGAGAAGGCAAAAAGTATTGCTAATGGAGTTGTACAAAATATTGGGGGACGCTACACTTACCGCGACTTCATTTTGTCAGTCTGGGCAAAGTGATGTACGACGCGCTAAAAGCAAGAATGAGTGCTGACCGTGGAACAACCACCTCTGGCATTTATAAAAAATGCCCTTCTCATTTAGGAATCCCATTGTTTCGTTTGTCATAGTTCCATCAATAAAAAACTATGACCGGAAAAATCTTATTACCTGTTACTGGTACGTTACTGTTCTCTACATGGAACGGCTATGCACAAAAAGCAAATGCCTTACGTCCCAATATCATCTTCATTATGTGCGGATGACATGGGGTATGGCGACTTAGGTTGTTACGGACAGCCTCATATCCAGACACCCAACATTGACCGGATGGCACGTGAGGGGATGCGTTTCACACAAGCTTACGCAGGCAGCCCGGTAAGCGCTCCCTCACGGGCGTCATTCGTGACCGGGCAACATACCGGACACTGTGAGATACGTGGCAACAAAGAGTATTGGCGAAATTCTCCTACCATGATGTATGGCAACAACCTGGATTATGTTGTCGTCGGCCAGCATCCCTATAGTATCGATTATGTCATCCTGCCCGAAATAATGAAGGACAACGGCTATGCTACGGGTATGTTCGGAAAATGGACCGGATATGAGGGCTCCGTTTCCACCCCGGACAAACGTGGAATTGACGAATATTTCGGTTATATCTGTCAATTCCAAGCACACCTTTATCATCAAAACCTTCCTCATCACTTACTGAAAGAAATTTATAATTGCCACTTCCTCACCTGCCTTCAACTCCTAATGAGATAGCCTTATAAGCGATAGCACCGCCAAAAGTAAAATAGAAAGAGCCAAACCGAATTTTAGCATATTAAACAACAGATACTTATGCAAATAATAAGTCCGGCCATAACTGAGTGAAAAACCATAATCACTCTTCCATTCAAGTCCCTTTACTTCTTCATAGGGCAAAGTCTGAATAAATAAAAATAGGTTTATCGTCACCAATAAACACTTTTTTTACCCGAATCGAAACTTCTTATAACTGGATAATTCCCTAACTTCGTAATTGCTTAAATAAGAAACTACTATAATTATAAAGATTATACATTTATCATAAAACATGAAGAGAATAGAAATTTCGTTGCTCTTCTTTCTTTGGATAATACTGCCCATGCAAGCCGTATTGAAAGAGAAGGACCTTGCCCAAACCTTGGGAGTACTGAAAGGTGAGCTGGAGCGCACCTATGAAGAGCAAAAGATAAATATATTGCGGTACGAACAGATGAACCAGACACAACATGCCCAATTGATACAGTTCATGCAACGGAGCGACCAAATAGCTTTAATGCTCTACTCACAAAAGACCGACTTCACATTCGACCTCGCATACGCCTGCCAGGAAGCCACGGAGCAGTATAAAAAATTGCGTGCTACCAATCTGCCATACGACAAGATAAAAAGACGGATAACAGAGGAAGTGATACGTTACAACGGACTGATAAAATCGTTGGAGGAATTGCCTCCCGCCATCGGACAGACCAAGTTACCACCCCGTCCGGAGCATGCCGTGGACAGCTTGCTGCTGGCTATTCCCGACAGTCTGCGACAACAGGCTCTGGCACAGAAAGAGGATGTCCACCCCTTCTTGCTGGACGACCGGCAAAAGGCAGACCGCGAACTGTGCCTGACTTATGCCAGAACGATTCGTGACAACCTCATCCACCTGCAAAATGCCGTGTTGAAAGACAGCGAACATTACGAGCGGGTGTCCCGGAAACTGAAAGAGTTGAACGATTATGCCATGACGTGCTACGGTACCTTACAACAGAATATTTTCGTGAACGGTGGCGACAACTACCTCTCCATGCTCCGCAAAATCCGCATGAATTATCTGTTGGCAAAGAAAGATGTGAGTGACAAATACCTACCGCTGAAACAAAACGGTTCCGCCACTTCCGAATGGCGTGGCCCCATTGTGCTCAGTGTCAGTATCTTTACCTTATTTTATATCCTTGTAGCCACTTTGCTGAGTAACATCATATTGCGTTGGTTGTTGCCCAGACGTCTGCGTTCCACAGAAACGTTCAAGGCAAAACGCCCTTTGCTGATGTTGACGGTTGGTGTGGCAATATTTGCCATATCCGTCATGATAGCAAGGGCTTCGGTAAAGCAGAACTTCGTCCTGATGGCCTGCGGACTCCTGATAAATTTCGCGTGGCTGTTGGCGGCCATTCTGTTGTCCCTGTTTATCCGTTTCAAAGCCAGGCAGCTCAAAGGAGGTTTGCAGGTCTATGTGCCTTTCCTTTGGATGGCATTTCTGGTGATAATTTTCCGCATTGTACTGATACCCAATAATGTGGTCAATCTAATTTATCCCCCGATACTGCTGCTGTTTACCTTCTGGCAATATCGGGTATTGAAACGACGCAAAGTCAAGCTGCCAGGCAGTGACGTGGCGTATGCCGGCATCTCCCTTGCAGTAATGATTGCCGCCAGCCTGGTCTCATGGTACGGATATGTACTGCTGGCCGTCCAGATTATGATCTGGTGGATATTCCAGCTGGCTGCCATACAGACCATCACTTGCTGCTATGATTTGATGAATATGTTTGAGGCGCATTATATGGTAAAGCAAATTCTCGCCATTCATGGTGAGGCTGCCGCCCAAAAGGGACGGCTGCACTGGCAATCGGCTCTGCGGAAAGGTGAATTCATCCGCAAGACATGGCTATACGACCTCATAAACCGTGCCGCAATGCCCATTCTGGCTGTTCTGTCCATTCTGGCAAGTATCTACTGGGCTGCGGATGTGTTCGATATGACAGCCATCTGCCGCAAAATATTCTTTTACAACTTTGTGGACCAGAAAGGAGTCATCCAACTCTCCCTCTTCAAAATCAGTCTGGTGACCGCTTGTTGGTTTTTCTTCCGCTACTTGAATTATGCGGCAAGCGCTTTCTACAAAGCCTACAAATGCAGAAGGATAAGGAAACAGAGTTACAACTCTACACTGGCACGTAATATAATTGCCATCTCCGTATGGGGTATATATTTTATTTTCGCATTGGTGCTTCTGCAAGTGCCCAAGAGTGGGATATCGTTAGTTACGGCAGGTTTGGCAACGGGTTTGGGTTTCGCCATGAAGGATTTATTGGAGAACTTCTTCTATGGCATCTCACTCATGACCGGACGTGTCCGGGTGGGTGACTATATCGAGTGTGACGGTATTCTTGGCAAGGTAGAAAGCATCACCTACCAAAGCACGCAAGTAGTCACTTGGGATGGTAGTATCATTGCTTTTCTGAATGCTTCACTATTCAACAAAAATTTCAAGAATCTCACCCGCAATCACAGTTATGAGCTGGTAAAAGTACCTGTCGGAGTGGCTTATGGCACTCATGTGGAAGAAGTACGACGTATAATTGTCTCTGCCATAGAGCCGTTAATGGGTGTAAATGCAGATGGAAAGCAGATTGTCAGCACCCAACAAGGTGTCAAGGTTGTAATCAGTGACTTCGGAGACAATAGCGTCAATCTTTTAGTCACTTTTTGGGTGTTGGTAGAGGAAAAGGTCGGATTTGTCAGTCGGGTAAATGAAGTAATCTATAATACGCTGAATGAAAATCATGTTGAGATACCTTTCCCGCAACGGGATATTTATATCCGCAAAATTTCAGAAGTCCCCAAAGATGAATGATGAATTACAATAGTGACGTAATAAGCGCATACCATTAGATCTTTTCTTTTGAAGGATTTACCACTATATTTGTTTATTAACTATTAATATAAAAAGCCATGACAAAATCGGATATCATAAAAGAAATAGTACAGAAAACCGGCCTCGATAAAGAAGTTGTATCACAAGTTGTGGAAGCAATGATGAAATCCATAAAAAAATCACTAAATGAAGGACATGAAATATATTTGCGTGGATTCGGAAGTTTTATCATTAAACATCGTGCACAAAAAGTGGGTAGAGATATTTCCGAAAATATGCCTATAATCATTCCTGCCCACAACGTTCCAGTCTTCAGACCGTCAGCTTCATTTGTGGAAAAGTTAAATTAATTTCTTATATTCTTCTAAGTTAAGAATGTATATCGCGCTATTATGCTAATCTATCCAATGTTGATTAGTTTCTCAGAAACACTTTGTTAACCACCCCCAAGGAGACTGTCTTTGTGATAAAGATGTTCTTCTGCTATTGCTATTTTTGAGGAACAGTTTTAAGTGGATGTGTAAACACAAAACGCGCCCCGTTTGTATAACTTGTATCCACCCATATTTTTCCACCCAAGTTCTCTACATTTATCTTGCAGATAGAAAGTCCTAAGCCTGTCCCTTGGGCATGTTCATTCAACTTTTCAAAACGTGCAAAGACCTTTTCTGCTTTTTCAACAGGAATACCACAACCGGTATCAGTTACAGAAAATTCCACTTCATTCCTTTCTTCTTTAATTTGAATGGACAGACATATGATACCTGAAGGAGTAAACTTACTTGCATTGGTCAGCAGATTTATCAACACCTGCTTGAGCCGTTGTTCGTCTGTATTCAAAATAAGTGAATCAACCATACTTTCAAACCGGTATTCAGCCTCGGTACGCCGTGCCTGCTCTACTGTGCTAAGCACAATATGACACATTTGTACCACATCACAATCAGCAAACACAAACTTTGTCTTACCCGACTCTAAACGCGAAATATCTAATATGTCATTTATCAGATGAAGCAATAACTGGGAGTTATTTTGAATGATATCGTTATATTGGCTTTTTTCCTCGTCAGTAGCACCGTCCCCTGCATTAGCCAATATATCCGAAAAGCCGACAATGGCATTTAGTGGTGTCCGTATCTCATGGCTCATATTGGCAAGAAATGCGGATTTCAGTTTATCAGATTCCTCAGCCTTCTCCTTTGCTCCCCGTAGTTCTTCCCCTTGTCTCTCTAAATAAAATTTTAATTTTCTTATGCGGCGGATATAAAAGAGTGCCACAAGAAGGCATACAAACAAGGACGTGATGATGGCAACGACTCCAAACACTTCATACTTATATTGCTCTATGAATGGTACCGGACGGTTCACAAAACGGAAATCCTCCGGTAAACTTATGCTGTCCATTCCACATTCATGAATGCGCCGGGCATCAAATACATAGTTACCGGGTAAGGTATGAATGCGGATATTTTTACGCCTATCCGGGTTCAGGTAGTCAATACAATCCTCTGCCAGCCTCTGTCCTTGTATGCAATAATCCGGCATATAGCCGCCTAATGCCCAATGCCCCAGTCCGACTGATGAAAGAGTGAATACAGGTAAATCCGGATTGGCGTCATGTAATACATAAGTCGTGTTCCCCAATACATAGTCTTCCGTACAATCCACTCTCCATGTTCCAACCAACACACAGGTACTATCCGGTGCATTACGGATTTTTTTATTCACGTCAAGAAAGCTTTGTCGGCGGCCATCAAGAAACTCAACCTGAAACTGTGGATAGTTTTGTATCTCCTTTTTCATCCATGCCTGCATACAAACCCCTCCGAATGTGTTATCCGAAAGAAAAAAAAACTTGGATATATTAGGATAGAAAAGTTGCATCAGACTGATGTTTTTTTCCAGATTATACTCATAAACATATCCGCCCACAATCTTATAATCAGAGAAATCAGTATAAATGTCCTTATTTTCCGGTTTCCAGTTCTGTAGGCTGACAGTGTCTTCTGGCAACATCAAGATGTTGCGACTGACCATAGCGCACATGGTAGGTATATTACGTACATCCTTTGATTTTTGCGAAAGAAAAGCGGACCAGGCCTCTTGCCCTAATAAAATAATGATAGCCGGTGTTTTCTCTCCTTTATACTTCGAAAGAATAGCCGCCATCCGTTTCTTCCATATAAAAACTTCAGAAAGGTTTTTACAATTCAGTGTTTCAACTGCAATCCGGTAACTTCCTCCATGAGACTTATAGGTATCCGCGAAAGTAGACAAGTTCTCTGAAGTTCTATGTGTATCAGGATTATATGAAGTAACTATCAGAATCACCTTATCAGGTTTTTGATTTGCATGAAGTGAAAATGAAAATACAAATAATGCCATACAGCAAGAGACAATAAGTTTCAGCAAATGTTTTATCATTTATTTTAGTTTTAAATTATTTGATTCAGAAAACTTTCTTTATAAAAACCTCATGAATCAAAGAAAAATGGGCTTTTGTAAAGACCCCGTCCTCAATGCACAAGGAAATCTACTTTTATTTCGAAACGATTCATTATATCCATATCCCTAATAAATAGGCTTCTTGCCCCAGTATCAGAATATTATGTAAAGTTAGTAATTCAATATTGGCAAAATAGTGTGTATTGAGGTAAAAAAAGTACTCAAAAGCTCAGATAATAACTATTATTGCAAAAAAAAAATCAAATTGGACAGGAGCAAGTCAGACCTGTGACAGCTGTAGTGTTTCCACTACAAAATCATAAGAAAAAACAAACTTTAAAAAAACAAAAATGAAGTTACAATATTCTCTTTTCCAATCAGTAATACTAACAGTTCGCAATAAATTCAGCTATTTCTTTATTGATACTAAATATACCCGAAAGAGTACCTTTTATTAAAGGACGACTCTCGATAAAATGAAATAAAGAAAGTATCTTTGTTCTGATTTTAAATAGAATATATGACATGTAAAAGAGAGATACTGGAGTTGTGCACGCACAAGCAAGAAGATTGTATATATTTCACTCCGACTAATCCTGTGGAATTTGAAGATTTATACCTTTTAGAATCGGATTATCGTTTTACACATAGAGCAAAAGACAACTATATGTTATTCGTTTTATCCGGAGAAATAAGAATGTCATTCGGACATTATCAAAATAAGACATTCGAAAATGGTGAGATGTTTTTCCTTCCCCGAAATATGAACTTTACAGGAATTGTTGTCAAGCCCTCGCATATTGCCTTATTGAAATACAGCGTGAAATTCGAATGCATGGAAGAAGGAGTACGTTTATTGGCAAAAAAGAAGGCCGAAGGCTCTTATACCTGGGACAAGGTAAAATTGAGGCCGGAGCTAAAGCAATGCGTGGAGGAACTGATTCATTATAAAAAAAGTGGTCTCTCCTGCAGCCACATTTATATGGTAAAAGCACAAGAGATATACCTTATTTTCAAACATTTCTATACAGACAGCGAACGCATACAGGCTTTTGCCCCTTTTATCGGACAAGATCCGATTTTCTCCGAATCGGTCGTAAGTAATTATATGTATGCAAAGACTGCAGAGGAACTTGCTGCACGTTTGGGGTATAGCATCAAAACATTCCGAGAACTTTTCAAAGAAAACTTTGGAGAAACGCCATATAAATGGATGCAAGAACAAAAGGCTGTCCAACTCAAAAGCAAACTGATGAAGAAAGAAATCCCACTCAAACAAATCATGTTGGAATTTGGATTTACCACCACCTCTCACTTTGTCACATTTTGCAGGAAACATTTTGGAGGAACACCAACCGAAGTGCGCAACGGTAAGGTTTCAAACAATCCTTCTTTGGCGCAAAGAGACAGACAACAACTATCCAAATCAGACAAGGAGTATAATTATGATGAATGCAGTACTGACTCCAATGACAACGATTAAAATAAGTGAAGAACAAAATTTAGCTGAGATTGAATCATTTCTGACATTACACATTTATTGCTGTATATAAATGGAGATAATCCCTCAACGGATGCATCTTCAATGAAATAGTTTAGAGGATTGGTCATAAACAGGATTAAATTGTTTTATTTACTTTTAATGCAAATTTTAGACAATTGTCAATCGTAAAAGGAGATGGCGGATTGTGAAATCGGGCGCTTCTGAATAAGTAACTTGAATGGGGTTTTAATTAACCCGTTATCAGGGAAGGTAGGCCGCGAGGTTTGTCTTCCCTATTTTGCTGATAATGTTATTTTTTACCCGAATTCATATCAATAACTCACAAGCCAAGACTGGCGGGGATATACCAATCACTGCATGAACCTCAAGATCTGACGATTTTCATAGAAGGGGAGTATCCCTTTTTTTAATCAGTGCTATACCTCCACGCCTTCTAAAATTAATCCACCGGAGTTTGAGATTCGCGATACTGTTGTAGCGGCAGAATAAAAAGAAACCGGGTGCCTTGGGTATAGTCGGTGTCCAGTCGCACTTCGCCATCCAGTCGTTCAGCTATAATACGGCAGATATTAAGCCCCAAGCCAGTACCCTGTTCAAAAGGGTCCAGTTTTTCAAAACGCTTGAAGATGGTGGATATGCGGTCCGCCGGAATGCCACAACCTGTGTCTATGACAGAAAAAGTGATATGATCAGCAGACTCCGTAAGTGAACAGTGGAGATGTATTTCTCCTTCTGTTGTATGCTTCTCCGAGTTAGTCAACAAATTAATTAGAACCCGACGTACAAGCTGGTTGTCGGTTTGAATCAAGTAATCATCTGAAACTTCAGAGGTATAATAAAGCCGGACGCCATCAGGCTTGCGATAAACAACAGCGGCAATAGCTTCACGACAGATTTCATTACAGGAGTAAGCATCTGAACGTACGACATATTCACGACTCTCCAGATCGGACAGACTTAGAAGATTATTGACCAGAGTCGTAAGCTGCTCGGAATTGCGCTGAATCAGCCGACTGTATTCCTGCGCTTCTTCAGTGCTCACCTTCATATCGGGATCGGTTATGATTTGTGAGAATCCAACAATTGAATTAAGTGGAGTGCGTATCTCATGGCTCATATTCTGTATGAAAGCAGTTTTCATGCGGTTACCCACTTCAGCCTGGTCACGGGCAATACGGAGTTCCTCATTTTTACTACGCAACTCATTGGTTACTTTACGGCGACGATAGAGATAGGAAATAAGGTAACAGATTGAAAGCGCAAGAAAAGTAATGATAGTGAAAAAGAGGATGGTACGATAGCGGGAGGTGGTATGTTGCTGTTCCAGTTCGAGGCGCAGATTCTCCATTTTAAGGTGCTCGTTACCTATCTGCGCGTTTAATTCCGCGATGTCGGACTGTTGCAATTGAGCGGTGAAGGAATCTTTGACCGCCTGCCACTTCCGTAAAGCGGCGATACACTGCGGATACATTCCACTGGCCTCATAAATTCGGGCATGAGCCCATTCCGCATCACTTCCTTGAATCCGGTCAGCATATTCATGCGCACGGTTGTAGTCGTGATCCATGATACATTTCAAGTACTTGACTTCAAGCATAAAAGCGTCTTTTTCAAAACTTTTATTCTGTTCCGTACTCTTCATCAACCGTTTGTACAGCTGACTGAACTCGCCATAACGTTCCATTTCGTTCATAAGAATACACTTTTGTATAAGAACCAGAATGGCAGCCCTCTCGGTCTTTATACTTTCTTCAGCTTTCTCACAGTATTCTAAAGCACGCCCGTAGTTCTCTCCCCAACGGGTGTAATATTGGGCCACATCAAGATACAGCTGTGTAGGGTCCTGGTCGGGTAGTTCCTTAAGCATATAGTCCAATGCTTGCATATTACATTCATTAGCCATCTGAAACTGTAGGCGTGAGTAATAGATTTTTGCCATCGCACGGATGCAGGCATACATACCGTAAGGATGCCGATCTTTTGCAGCATCCTGCTTCATTTTTTCAGCGGTCTGCAAAGCCCGGAGTGAACGGTTATTATTAAAGTAATAAGCGATAAGCTGGTTGTAAGCATAATAGTAGTATTGAAGATAGTCATTGGCACGCGACACTTTCTTCAATTTTTCTACAGCCGCCTCCAGTTTGCCGCAGTCGGACTGTTTGAAATAATATTTCAAGGGAATAGTATAGGCCAGGCATTCAGCTTTTTTGTCACCCATACGCAAAGCTTCATGACGCAGGCTGTCAGCCACAGACAGTCCTTCAGGGAACTTGTTTAGCCGGTCCGCCCGCATATAAATAGGATAAAGGGAGTCATGTATCTTATAGGGATTATTCTGTGCTGTACATGGCAATATTACACCTGTCAACAACGACAATAACCAAAAGCGTAGCCTAAAAAAATTCATTTGTCTTCATATATTTGTTTTGCAAACTTATGTGCAATATTCGCAAAAATTCTTGAAATCTGCAAGTATTTGACTGACAATTCAATCAATGTTGAAGAAGATTTTTTCAATGTAATGTCACTTTCATTTCATTTGATTCTTAGATTGTTACTCCATTTTTTAGGCTATATAATCTGTTTAACAAAAAGCAATACACATTTGTTAAATTATGATCCTCACAAGCAATTATTTTCCGGTTTTAAGAACTGATTTTCTTTTAATCCGCTATCTTTGTGGAAACATTTTAATAATATTAGGTAAGTATGAAAGCACTTTTAGAAAAAATTCAGGAGTTATACAAAGCATTCGAAACCGATGCGCAACTCCAAATAGAGAAAGGAAACAAAGCAGCCGGCACACGTGCACGTAAAACGTCTTTAGAACTGGAGAAACTGACAAAGGAGTTCCGTAAGATATCCCTTGAAGAAAGTAAAAAATAGCCTTGTTCTCTTTCTATAGAAATAAAGCTGCCGATATAATCCAAGCAGCTTTATTTTTACAATCCAATTATTCGGATCATCATAAACAAGCATACCGGCTATTCGGGCACGTAAATGATTTCCCCATTATCCAGTTCGTAAGCAATGCCTACTTTCTTCCCCTTCTTCCCACTTTTCGTTTCCTGGTCTTCCGAAGGGGTATAACGGTTAATCTTCTGTCCCTCCTTGGTGATAATCTCCATGTTTTCCTTTCCCGGATTCTTTACCATCGTGAAATCCTCCTGGCTGAACATCTCCGTCATGTTGTAGCGACTCACCAATGCCACCATCAGAGCTACGGCAAACACCATAGCCACGTCGAAGAGGTTGCTCACTACACTCATCGGGTCACTGTCCTCTTCTTTTCGCAACAGATGTCTTTTCATTGTGCCTTACGATTTTCGTTCAACAATTCTGCCAGAAACTCCAGTTGGGTCATGTCCTGGAGATACCAGCGCTGCTTCACCTGCTGCGTGATGAAACCGATGGCACTGGCAAACAAGCCGACCACCGTCGTGGCAAACGCCACCTGCATATTGTAAGCCATCGAAGCGATGTCACCGGTGGAAAGCCCTACCAATGCAGGCCCCATAGGAATCAACGTACCCATCAAGCCCAGCATAGGTCCCATCTTGGTGAGTGTTTTGGAGATGGCAAGGTCTTTATCCGCAGCAATCTCAAAATCCGCCAGCAGACGTTGCACATGTGCCGGACTGTCCTTCACCTGCAATATGCGACGGATATAAGTGATGACCGGAGAAGAGTTTTTCTGCGGCAAGCGTTCTGCCAGCTGCGGCAGGTTTTCTTCCGTCAGCGCATCCATCTCCTTGCGAAGCAATGCGTCCGTCTTACGGATAGAGAGATACTGCCCGAAGAAATTGCCGATAAGCAATATCGCCCGCCCGAAAAGGATGATTAACAAAACGATAACCGGAACCAACAACCCGGTAGAAATCCAATAAAGAATGTCTGAAATGTAATTCATAATGTCACTTGTTATTTCAATAAATCAGTTAGTATATTTTTTCATGCGTATGTTCCAAACTATCATGCCCAGCAACGTACCTACCGCCAGCAAACAGACCAAGGCTGCCAAAGCCTCCCAGTTCACTTCACCGGTTCCCTTCACGGCGGTACGCCCGTTGACCGTGGCTACAATCCCCAATATCGCAATCAAGGCGTTGGCAAGGAAGAGCAGCTCCAAACGAAGTTCCTTCTCCGGCAGCAACCACCGCAACAGAAAACTTCCGGCAGGTATCAACACCAACACACCGCCTGCCATGCACCAGGCTATCAAGGAAAAAGAAACTCCGGGGAGAGAGAATATCAACGCCACCAGCCCGCTGAACAGTACCGGAAAAATCAAGATGCCCGGAAACCAGCGCAGTGCCTTATAGGTCCACAACACGCGTTTCTTTACCGGTCCGGCAGTCTGTATATGAGCCGCAAGCATACAGAATGCCATCTGCAAGACCACCTCCACGCTCAACACCACAGAGGTATCAAGCATCAACTGAGGATTTGCCAGCCAGTGGGCAATCTGTGTTTTGGACTGCTCGATGGCGTAAGGCCACATCATCCCGACAAACAGCGCACAAACCACCGATATTGCCAGCACAGAAACCAACTTGCGATAAGTCTGCTTCAACATGAAGTTGAAGCAAACCAATATCATAAGTACCAAAACAACTGTCTCCATAACCTTATTCCACCATTTTATTGCGGCGATGACGCACAAGCAGCACCAGGGCGATGACCGCAACCAATACGATGATGCCCACAATGACGTTGCTCAGCATATTGGCCTGTTCTTCAGGAGTTGTAGATGATACTTCTCCCTTTTTCATCACCACCCCCTTCTTATCATCTGTGTTGGCAGCGGCTTCGCGTATCCGGTTGATGTTCTCCTTATACTGCGTGGCCGACTGTGCATCCGTCTTGGAAGCTATGAACTCGCGCAGCTTGGCATTGTCGCATACGAAGCCAGAGCAGGACGGTTTGTACTTGTTCACCAAATCCGTATGGAGTTTGGCTATGTCAGCTATCTGCTGCTCGTTTGCTTTCCACATGCCTTTGCGGACGGTTTCCATCATCACCGCCGTCATCTCTTCCAATGCGGCGGGGTTCTGCTTCTCGAAATATTCCTGCAGGCCGAGGTTAAATTTGTCCTTCACATATACATTATATATCTCGTCCCACATTTCCTTGTCGATGGCCTTGGGTTTCATCACGTTCCAGCCGTAAGTGTTCTGCACAATTTCGGCAAAAGTGTTCGCGGCGCCGGCCTCGCCTTTCATCTTCTCCTTAATATAAGTGGGGTTGAAGATGGTGGTACGGCTCTCCACGCCGATGGCTTCTTTCACTTCCTGCATGCGGACGTTGTTACGGTTGCGGTAGTCACTCAGATAAGCGTCCGGGTCCTTGTCCGTCACGTTGCGCACAGCAAGGTTCAGACCTCCCATGAACTCATATACATGGTCAAGACTCAAAGCCCCCCACGTATTGCTCTGGCGGGGTTGAATGACTGCATCGGTACGGGTCAGCGCTGCCTCGAAGGCATACTGCCGGAAAGCTTCCCAGTTTTTCTCGCTGCCATAATAAGCCCCCATATTGTTCAGATAGGTATCGGCTATTTCCTCCTCGCTCTCCCAGCGGTCACCACTCATCACCATCCCTTGGATGCCGGTTCCATAGCCACCGTTGGCACCGCCGAAGACACGGAAAGTAGAAATCTCACGGGCATCTTTCGGAGTGAGCCCTTTCTCTATCAATACCCGTTCGGCTTCCACCACCCCGGCTTCCACTTGATTCTCGAAACGGTCATCTTTGGCATTGGCAGCCATCTCTACGGCACGGTTGATGAGGAACAGGCGGGAGGCGGCAATGTCGCGCAGCTGTCCGCTGGTCTGCACCACCACGTCAATACGCGGACGTCCCAACTCCTCGGAAGGGATGAGTTTCAGGTCGGTGACACGCCCGAAGGCATCCCGCACAGGCTCTACTCCCAGCATATAAAGCACCTGCGCTATCGTGGCGCCTTCCGTTTCGATAAACTCGCCGCTCCAGAGGGTGTAGCTCACCTTGCGGGGGATGCTGTCGTTGTGACGACGCTTATACATCTCAATCGTATTGTTGGCAAGGCGAATACCTTTGTCCCAAGCGGCTTCGCTCGGAGTAGCCTCGGCATTGATGCCATAGAGATTGCGTCCCGTGGGCAGAGTATTGGGGTTCACAATCGGGTCACCGCCCGGAGAGGGCTGTGTATATCCGCCGTTAAGCGCATTCGTCATGGAGGCAAGTTCTTTTCCCGGACTCTCCAAAAGTTGATTCTTATAATTTGCCACATTCCTGATGGTTCGTTCCACTTCCAGGACGGCAAGGGCAAAATTCACCTCTTCTTTGGAATACTCCTCCTTTTGGGACTGCATCTTTTTCGCCATGTCCGGCATTCCTTCCGGCTCCATTCCAGCCGGTTTGCCCTGCTTTCCGGAAGGCACAGCATCCGCTTTTCCATCTGCATTCTCCCCCGACCTCGCCATCATCTGCTTGACGGCCTCGGCAGACATACCCATCTTTTCTGCCATGGCGGCTATTTCTTCGGGAGTCTTGTCCTTTATCATCTCCTTCACGAAGTCCGGCATTTTGCCGTGGGAAGCATCGTTTCCGGAGTGCCCTTTTGCTTGGTGCGGCTTTCCTGCTTGATGCGGCTTTTCCGTTCCTCCCCGAGACATCTTCGGTTTCATCATATCCATAGCCTCCTGAGGCATACCCGGAGATACCGTTCCGGAAGAAGCCGCCATCATCATCGCCATCATGCCCGACGGCGCATTGCGCTGCTTCTCTATCTTGCGGGCTTTCGCCAGTTCCCCGGAAGTAATGCCTGCCGCACGGCAAATAAGCTCATCGGTAGCGAGTGCCGGGTTTGCCAGCAGACGGGCGACGAGTTCACGCGCCGGATTGAGGTAACGTTGCGTAAAGAGGGCACGATGCTTCTCGGTGGCGGCATCGGCACGGTTGCGCATCTTGTCAAGCGCCAGCAAGCTATAGGCTATCGGGTCCGTTGCCATGGCATAAACACTGCTCGTAATGCGCACGTCCTCATAGGGAACGCCCATGGTGTAGAGTTGTCCCGTAATCTTTTCGGCCGCCAGTTCCTCGGCAAAGTTTTCCAGACGGAGAATATCGTCTTCGGTATAAGGTTCGGTCAGCAAGCTGTCCAGTTCCAACTCACGATGGATGCCCAACTTCACAGTCGCCGCTTTCACGGCGAGGGAGGCACGGCGCAATTCGGCATTGGCATGGGCATCGTCCTTCACGCCGGCTTCTTGCTTACGGGCAATATCAGCAAGTGTATTGTTGTAGATTTTAATCTTTTCCATCAGGTCGCGGTAAATGCCACGTACACTGCTCTCAAGGAAAGGCGGCGTGAGATAAGACTGCAATCCGGCATAGGAACGGCGTTTGGCAATCATACCCTCACCCACGTCGGCAATGGAATAGATATAGAAGTGCGGCAAGGCACCCACCAGGCAATCCGGCCAGTCGTTGTTGCCCAGTGCCACCTGCTTCTTGGGCGTGAACTCCAGGCTGCCGTGTGTCCCGAAATGTATCATAGCGTCGGCCTTGAAACCGAACTGTGTCCAAAGGTAAGAAGCGATATAGGTATGGGGAGGTGCGGCATCCGTTCCGTGCACCACCTTGAAGGCATTGTCGCCACGTCCCGCCGCATTCTGGGGCAGCAGCGCCACGTTGCCGAATTGCAGACGTGCCACACCGATAGAGCCATCCGCCGTAGCCATGTATTCGCCGGGGAACTCGCCGTTGGCGGCCACCACTTCGGCATATTTCTCGGGGCGAAGCGTCTGCCCTACCCATGCCTCGTATTCGGCCTTGCTGACCAGTGCCGGATGTCCGTTCTTCATGAACTCATCGAAGGCGCCCTCGGCATAGTTGCCAAAAACGGCACCCTGCGCCTGAATCATGCGTTCCAGTTCTTTGGAAGAGGAAGGGAGGCCTTCTACCGTATAGCCCTCCTTCTTCATGTGCAGCAGCAAGTTGTAAAGCGAGGGACCTACCTCCATGCCGGCCGCCGTAAGCGCATTCTGTCCGGGACCTTTGTAATAGTAGATGGCTACACGCTTCTCGGCATTGGGCTTGCTTTGCAGGCTGATGTAGTTGTTCACCGTCCGGACGAAAGTCTCCAGGCGTTCGGGGATGGCAAAAGCGTGCTGCAAGCCTTCCTCATCCTTGTAGTGCCCGAAGAGGACGTAGGGGCGGATGGCTCCGTCAATCTCCGGCGTGACGACGCTCTGCGAAAGGAAACCACCGCTCATGCCCATCTTGTCGTTTTCCCATTCCTCCACCAGGCGGTTGACGTTGAGCGGGGCAAACAGAGGAATGTTCTGCTTGGTAAGATAATCCACGATATAATCACCCATGCGCCCGTGCGCCATATTGATGACGGCAGCGGGCTGCACGGAGTCGATGTGGTGCTTGTCGATAAACGCTTTCATGTTGCGCACGGGATAGACCATGTTACCGGTTTCCTCCAGTTTCGCAACCAGGTCGGCGGGTTCGCCCATCTGTCCGGTGACGACGATGGCAGGAACACCTTCGCGGAAGAGGCCGTTGGCCCGCAGGAAAGCGTTGTATGCCGCCACCGTGTTGAAGCCGAGCTCCTCTTCGTCGGGCTTCGCCGGGTCAATATGGTACATCAGGTCGTCGCTACGCTTCACAACCGGTTCGGGCTCATTGACGGAGAAGAGTTTGCCGTCGATATGCCTGCGCACATAGTTCAGCAGGCTGCGGTAGTTGCGGCGTCCGCCATTGCCCAGATAAGCACGTAGCGTGTCGGCCTGGATGGAGTCCAGCGATACAATCTTGTTGGCGGGATTGGTGGCGGCAGTAGTCAGTATGGGTAGGCCCTCGTCCGCCGCTTTCTGAATCTGCGCACGCTGTTCTTCGGTAATCCTCATGCCCATGGCGTTGACGAACACCATGTCGTAGGCGGTCAGCCGGTCCAGATGGTCGGTGCCGACTTCGGATATCTTTATAAACGAATTGTCATTAGCCTTGGATATCTGTCCGAGACTAATGACCTGATAGTTCACAAACGCCACTTTGGTGGTACCGAACCATAGGTTCCAGGCACCCGACAGCAGCATCAACAGGACGGCTATCCCGCCGCCCCACAGCAGTTGTTTCTTCTTCATGTTTCTGTTCTGCATTATATTCTTTTTTTACTGATTCCAATTTCCTTTCTGACTTGAAGAGGTAAAGGTAGCTACCTCGGCATTGTCAAGGTAGCTACCTTTAGGTGGTCGAGGTAGCTACCTCGACCTTGCCTCGGTATAAGGCATCGTACAAGGGGATATACATGTATTGATTTTTTACAATCCGAACATATCGGCGATGTTGATATTGACGGTACCTACCACGGAAATCCCCTTTTCGGGCAGTTGCACGGAGTAGTCCGATGACTTGTCCTTGCGGTTCAACAGGTTGTCAACGCCGACATTAAGCGAAATGCCTTTCGGCAAAGTCACTCCGGCATTGAGCGAACACATGGTGCGCGCATCGTAGGTGACGAACTCATAACCACCGTCTTCATCCAGCGTATAGGTGTCCAGTTTGGACATCCACTGCCCGTTGAGAGAAAGGTTTGTCCCCACCTTGCCGAATTTGCGTGCATACATGGCTGTGAACGTGAGGCTGTGTGGGCGGACTCTCGACGTGTTCTTCCCGTCTTCCTCCTCATAATCATCCACATAGGCATAGGAACCGGTCAGTGTCAGTCCGCAGTTCATCTTTACCTGCAAGATGGATTCCACGCCGGTGGTCTTTGCCTTGTCGGCATTGACGTATTGCTGGTCGCGACTGCCGGTTTCCATCTGCCGCAGGGTAATCTTGTCGTTGAAACGGTTGTGATAGCCGGAAACTGAGAAGTTCACCCCGCCTTTGGTCAACTCGGCGGACAAAGTATATTGATGGCTCGTCTCGGGCTTCAGGTCCGCATTTCCATAGAGCATCATGACGCCAAGCCCGCCCATGTCATACTCCTGATACAATTCCTTGAGCGAAGGCGAACGAAATCCCTGCGAATATCCGGCACGCAGGGTCAACACCTCCCACGGACGATACATGAGGGAGACTTTGGGCGTGAGGTGCAGATGGTACTTGCGGTGATAGTCGCCACGCACGCTTGCCACGATGTTCAGTGCCGGCGTCAGTTTCCAGTCTTCCTGCAAATAAGCGGAATAAGTTTCTGCGCTCGCATCGGCGCTGTCCTTCATCATGTAGTGTTTCAGATACTCCAGATTGGCCTCCACACCTGCGCTCAGTGTATGCTCGCCGAAGGTGCCCGAATAGTCCGCCCGTGCCGTCTGCGTACGGTTGCGGTAATCGGTGCGTGTAAATCCGGCATCGAAGTAGTCCTTGTCTTTCTTGTAGTTATCATAAATGTAAGAGGCGCTCAACTGCTGGTTCTCGTCAATCAGGTATTTCACCTTTCCGCTCAGCGTATAGTCTATATAGAAGTCCTGATACTTCTTTCCGGCACGGATGTCGCGTTTGTTGTGGTAAAACGTCCCCTTGAGGTCGGCGCTCAGCTTATCCGTAAATGCATAGCCGAACTTCTGCGAGGCATCCCAAATGCTGTATCCGTAAACCGCCGTCGAGCTCGGCTCTGCCAACTCCTCCGATGTGGAGCCGTCGGGATTGACAACCGTCGTCAGTTGTCCCTCATCGTCGGTCACGGTATAAGTGTCGCGCGTGCGGTAGGTGACGCTCGACAAGGAAGAGAAACGGTTCTGCCTGGTTCCTGCCGAAACGGTATATTTCTGTCCGTTGCTTCCGGCATAGCGCGCACTCAGATTTCCCGTGAACGGGCGGTTGGCACTCTTCGTGATGATGTTCACCACTCCACCCAACGCATTGGAACCATAGACTGCCGACTGCGCCCCCTTTATCACTTCGATGCGCTCTATATCATCTATGTTAAAGCGGGTAAAGTCCACATTGTGGTCTGCCCCCTCACCGCTGACACGTTCGCCGTCTATGAGGAACAATACATATTCGCCCTCCATACCCTGGTACTTGATTTCCGGTACCTGGCTCATCGAGTTATACACAATCTGCAAACCCGGAAGTTCGTATTGCAGCAGCGTCTCCATGCTCTGCGGGTTCAGCGCCTGAATATCTTTCTGCGAAATGACGCGCGTCAGTATCGGCGTATCTTTCAGCGGGCGCTCTACCCGGGCACCGGTCACAATAACCTCATTGAGTTCGTTCTGTGCCGGATACAGCCGGACACGGGGCGAAACATTGCGCCTTGCCCGCAGGTTCACCTGTATTTCCGCCGGCTGATACCCCATAAAGGAGATGCGCAGAGTCTGTTCACGGTCGTCACGCAGCAGGATGGAGAACTCGCCGTTGGCGTTAGTTCCTGCACCGATGGTAGTTCCCACCACCAACACGGAGGCACCGGCAAGCGGCTCCCCGTTTTCATCGATCACCACGCCTGTAATGGCCCGGCGTGCCGTTTCGTCATCGTTTCCTGCAAAAACGGTGGCTGAAGCCACCGTCAAGATGATAAGCAGAATACCCCAAATTTTCTTCATTGTTCAAGAATTATTTGGTATATTCATAGGCGAAAGTTACATGTCCGCTATTGCCTTCTGCATCAGTGGCATCCGTGAAAAGCAGTTTAGCATAGCCTCCATCAGCGAACTTCACCACAAAAACATTTTCGGAGGGCGTATAGACATAGGCTCCCATTGCACCGCTCCTCGTTATAGCACCGCTGAGCACTTTATTGATGGTACCGGAAGAGGCATAACCCATGTTTCCAGTCATCATCCCGGACATATCAGTAATCACTCCACTGCCTCCGGCACTTGCGCTGCCTCCTACAATGTCCGTATCGGCAGTATAACCCGAGGTCGGCCATTCAGCCACTTCAGCAAGAGTCGTTGCAGTAGTCAAAACAGCCGAAGCACCATTCGTTCTTACATCGTAACGGTGGAAAGCGATATGCCAGTCTATCGTAATATCTGACGCGCTTGCTTTGGCATCGGCATAAGTTTCACTGCCGACATAAAACCACCGACTGTAATCATTTACCGTCTGCGTCTCACCGGTAGCCAAATTAACATACACCCAGTCGGCATAACTACTGGCGTCAATTGTCATTGTGTCTCCTACAGTTGTTGGAGTATTTTCAACGTCGTCATCACTACATGCAACGGCACACAAGACCACAAGCATCATTACCAGATAATTCTTTGTTTTCATTTTTTTTCTAAGTTTTATAAGATTAATATCTATTTGCCGCAAAGGTACGGGTGGTTAAAAGAAGACGCAATACCTAAAAATAATGAAAAAACGGAAACGCAAGTATCCTCCAATACCTAAAAAGGGTAAAGCCTTTCCAAATAAAAGCCCCTTGCTTTAAATTCTGTGAAGAATTAAAACAAGGGGACCAGAATAGTTCAAATCAAAAAGAGTGGCAACAACAACCAATACCCAACGGACTAATCTGCAGATTTTTTCTTTCCTCCTTTCTTTTTCTTTTGCAATTCCTGATACTTGGCATATTGCTCGTCTGTCAGAATCTTCTTGATTTTAGCATCAGTTTCACTTCTTTTCTTCTCCATTTCCTCACGGGAAGGCTTTTCTCCCGAATCTTTCTGACTGGGTTTCATCTCTTCCAAAGCAGCTTTGAACTTCTTGGCCTGTTTGTCACTCAGCCCCAATTCAGTAATCATCTGTTCGACATTCTGACCGGGACCTTTTCCACCGTCTTTAGGACGGTCTTGAGCCATGCAGATAAATGAACAACTAACTAAACAAGCAATGACCAAACTAAACAATCTTTTTCTCATAATTCTGTTTTTAATAAGTTATACAATAAATATTTGATGGATTACAATAATCCTTCTTTTCTTATATCATTTCGACACTCTATCTTCTGTGTCAAGAGAAGTTCTGTTTCATACCTCATCGCTATTTTAACATTACAAAAATAATGGCACTTTCACTTTTAAAGAAATAAAATCAATTAACACTGGGTTTTTAAATCCCAATCGATGGATTTGGACGGCTTATTTCTTTTCTATTCCCTTTAGTGCATCCCTCACAATCATCCTTGAAAACTTCCCCTTAGTGTAGTGTATATTTAATAAATTACTGCCAATTTAAACATCTTTAAACAAAAATATTTTTCTACTAAAAAGAAAATCTCGTTTTTTGCATTCAAATTTTATGCGATACACAAGTAGAGTCAGCACTAAGCAACGACATGACATAACTTTTCTATTATCTGTTCCTTTGATTTATTTAATTAAAATAAAATATGAACTATGAATGTAAAGACCTTTATGAAGAATGGATTTATTTTCTGTATGCTTCTAACGCTGTGCTCCTGCATCGAGAAGGATGTGTATCAGGCAGAAAAAGAAAAAGGTGGTGCGGAATATGCCGCACAGTTTGATAACTATACTGAAATCACAGTCAACATTTCATCTGCCAATGAAGGAATGGTATATTCCATTTATTTCAGCTATCCTTATGAAGATGGCGATTTGACAAAAGAAGCCTACCTTTTGGGAAAGACACCCATAAGCACTTCTCTGAAGGTGCCTAAAGATGTGGAAACTCTCTACATTCTGGGCAACGGCAAAATGATTGAGTCCAAAGTCACAGACCTTTCAATTGACGACTCGACACCGGGCACACGCTCGACCACTATCACTGACGAGCTACTCGTTACCATAAACAGCACGTATTTTCCAGAGAAAGCCAACAATGTGAAAGGTGAGAATCTATATAAATGTAGTGACCTGAAAATAGCACAGACAGAAAGTTCCGGACCTTTTAATGAAGCAGAGATATGGATTACCTATCTGGGAGACGGAGGGTTCTCCAATGCAGGTTATGGTAAGCTATGGTTCTACACTTATCCTTCAGAAAAAATGAGTGAGCTGACAATAAACGACTGTACTTTCTATGGCAGAAACGGTGAAAAGATTGAGGAAGTCAATTATTATTCGGACATTAAAGTAAATGATAAGAATACCAACAGAAACGGAAACCCCATTTTCTGGAGCAAAGAGGAGAATACCAATATTAAGGGTGGAACATCAGTACGCTATTCATTGGGCCAATTTTCCAAAGATTTGAATGTGGGCTTCGTTTTCCGTGGTCCGAATGAACGTCCTCAATTCACCACTCCTGCATTGAACCTGAGCTGCAACGAACCATTGTTTGGTGACCACACTTATATCGGAACGACCATTAATTACAAAGATAAAACGGGATCATTCAAAATTGAAAAGCAGGTGTCCAACGGATTCATCTACCATATCTCGATTCCAGAAGCTTCTTTTGAAGGAAATGTGTTGGGCATGGAAAACCGTACTCCCGGCCACCGGTCTTACGACGGAGACTACAATGACATGCTTTGTCTGATAGAAAGCAATCCCGTTGCTATTTCTCCGTCTGAACCTATTACCCCGCCGACAATTGACGATTATATCCTAACAAGAGGATACTATCTTTTTGAAGACAACTATCCCAACCAAGGAGATTTTGATTTCAATGATGTCGTGATTGAATACAATATTATTACCTACTTAAATAAAACGAACAAATCAAAGCAGGTATATGCCAAACTTCTGGCCAGCGGATGTTCGTTCTCCAACGAATTCGGCTTTAAGGATGACAACGGGTATCAGACATTCTTCAGTGGAATCAGCGGGTTCATGAATGTCAGAGGGACATCGGACGAAACAGCATGCAAAGAGGTTACCAAGGTGCTCGTCGGAGATATAAAACCTTATTTGAACAATGGTAAGGGATATATTTTTGATGATGAGTATAATACTGACGAGTATCCGTATGTTCTCGACATTCCTTATAAAGAGGAGGATGCTCCATTCCGTTGGTGTCAGGAAAGCGTCAGAATTTCCGATGCTTATGAGTTTACTGCACCGCGTGCGGAAAATTGGTACACCACCCCCAACGATGAAAGCCTCGTTATCCAACGTTCACAAAATTAGATAAAGAACTGCACTTGGCCAAGTCCTGCCGATCCATAGAATAAATGTATGCAATATTGTTTATTCAAGTGGAAGAATACAGAACCTGGCCGATTAAGATAAAAACGACCTTATTCTTTTGAATTCATCACAAATAGAATAATCAGACTGGTATTGAATCTGGAGAGATTTCTATAATATGAATATAAGCGAAGCAAATTCAACAGAAGCGGGTCGCCAATAAATCTCCCCAATAAGAAACCTGTTGCTTTTACGCTTATTTAACAAACATTTAATTGATTATAAACCAGGGATTTAAAGATGATAAAATTGAAAATTCTGTATATTTACTTGGAATAATAGAGCTGATTTTTTTCATATATTTGTTGGCTCTTTAACAACAAATAAATTTATATCAAACAATGAAAAAGAATCTTTTTTTTTATTTATTCGCAGTGATTTGTTCAGCAAGTCTGTTCACATCTTGTAGTGATGACGATGATGAAGTTGCATTAAATCCTATTGAAGGAACCTGGCAATTATCCCCACTTATCAGTGACAGCAATGGCTCTTATGTATCAGGTCCTTTGGCATTGACATGGACAGGAGAGGCCACTCTGGAAATTTGGGGAACGAATATACCTGTTGAAACAATAGCCCCTACGATTGAAACATATGTTAATGCCAGCATTTCGACGGTTCTTACAGATTTTACTCTAAATAAAGGAGATTTTACAGCCACTGTGGATGGAGCCAGCCAAAGTGCAGAAGGCATAGTTACCTACAAATTATCTGGAAACAACCAGATATTACTGATGCTGGACATGGAAGGAATATTAGCAAAAATCGCAGGTAGCGGCAGTGACATCCCTATTGATGCCGAAACTATCACAAATCTGTTGGCCGCCTTGTCATCCGATCTGCAGCCCCTGATCACCAATGGCATTCCCGTCGATTATATTATAGCGGCAGACGGCAACAGTGCAACATTCTCCATTGATAAAAATCTGGTTTCCAAATTAGCACCCATAATGCCTTTGATAGCCATGTTACTCCCTTCTGATGGTGGTGATATGATCGATATGGTCAAGCCCATTTTAACAGATTTCAAAAGCATATTAAACAACACAGAGGAATTGGTAATCTCCCTAAAGGTAGTAAGGCCTGCTTCAGCTGAATAAATAGAAAGAATACTGAAGAGGGGTGCATATTAAGGCATCCCTCTTGTATTAACATAACATACGAGAAAAATTGCGCTGAGATATATTATATATTCCAACGCATTCGTTAATAGAATATTGTTATTAAATCAAGCTCATTTGTGTTAAATCGTCACATAGCAGACATTTGTTCTGAACAAATATCGATTAAGCAATGCGAGTCATGTCTTTTTGAATTATCTTTGTCTCCATGGAATGAAGATTATTCTTCCGGATTCATTTAAAGTATTCATTCATTTTTCAACTATCTGCCTATGACAATAAACATACTGCTTTGTGATACGTTTCCCGGATTATTGCCTGCCTATATCCCTTCTTATGTATCCATGTTCACTAATTTATTCAATGCTGCGGGCAATCAGATTGAATATCGGATATATAAGGCTATGGACGGCCATTTGCCCGAGGACATTACTTCTGACGGCTTATATCTGATAACCGGATGCAATTTAAGCGCCTATGATGATGTAGAATGGATAAAGCGGCTTTTAAAATGGATTACAAGAGCGCATGAATCAAAAGCAAAACTTGTCGGGATTTGCTTCGGCCATCAGGCCATAGCCCAAGCTTTGGGCGGCAGGGTGGAGAGAAGTGCAAAGGGATGGGGTGCAGGCGTCAGAGAGTCCGTTATGGTGGATGATATTGCCCTGAAATTTTTCCCGGACAAAAGAATGCGGCTGCTCTATAACCATCACGACCAAGTGGTGGCGCTACCTGCCGATGCAGAACTTGTGGCTCAAAGTCAGTTCTGTCCCATCGACAGTTTCCGTATCGGTAATCATATCCTGACATTTCAGGGACATCCCGAATATATCCCGGAATACGAAGTGCATCTGATTGAACATTTTGCAGATAACGAACCATTACAGATAAAGAATGAAGCCTTGGAAAGTATCCGCCTCATGGAACATCAAGGAGCGGCAGTTGCCGCTTGGATTCTTGAATGGAGCAGGAACGATTGCAGAATCTTCCTTCATCCGGCAGAGCCTCCGTTTGGAAAAACGGAATTAAACTCATAACATTGTTGGCGAAATTTCACCAAAACAATAAACACTTATCATTATGCTTATAAAAAAATAGACACCGAGTTCTCTGTATGTAAGGTAGCCGACGGCTCACAAATAGACTTCAATGACGAATATTGCTTTGTGGGAAAAACAGACGAAGAATATTCTCTGGTCTGTGCCACCGCCCCTGTTCCGGCAAACGCCACCCACCGGGACGATGGTTGGAGAGCTTTCCGAATTGAAGGAGAGCTTGCCTTCTCCCTCATCGGCATACTTTCCGGCATATCCACCGTCTTGGCAGGACAAGGCATCGGGATATTCGCCGTTTTCACCTACAATACGGATATATATTGACCAAGAAGGAGAATTTCGGGAAAGCCTTGAAGGCACTCGAAGAAAATGGGTATCGAATTGTGTAAGACTTCATCCTTCCGGATTTTGCCAATCCGGAGGTTACGAAAACATCATGATTTCTAATCCGCAACGACAATACCGGAAACAATGTCCGGCAAAATAAAAGAAAGCGATGTCCGGTCGTGAGCCAGATACCGCTTTCCTCTTCATTTTACGGGCGTTCAACGTTTGTCCATGACACCAAAATCCTTCCAGTGGTCTATGTCAATGTACCGTTTTACTATACGCTTCAATTCAAGGCTCTTGTCTTTTACTGTTATCAGTTTCCAGTTGGCCCGGGCAGAAATCTCACTCGTTTCAGCACGCAAGCGTTCCACTTCTTGATTCAATTTCTCACCTTCACCAATGGCACTTTCCAGTACCGCCAGCTCATCAAGACTGATGCCGCGTCCCCTGATTTGTTCATAATTCTTCTTCAACCCGGCAACCAGCACTTTAGCCTTGTTCATCTGGTCTGAATACGTCTTTGACATTTTAATAATACATTAAGGATTAGCAAGGATGTTAGTGCCCCTTGCATGGCACTGACTGTTATTTTATAACCTCATTACAAATGCATATTGCGTGGTATCCCATATCTTATTCTGACTTCCGCCGGAATAGACCGGAACTTTTGTTGCCGCATCACCTCCAGGGCATTTTCCGTGGGGTGGGCATCCATATAGATTTTGATTCGCTGTAAATTGGTCAGATACAGTCCCTTGTTCCAAATGTCCATAAACGAATGTAGCTGGAGGGAACTGTTCTTATCCATGCGTCTCAATCCGCGTTTTATGTGATATACATGTCCGGCTTCCGGTTTCACTTTAGGTGAGATGGTCTGCAGCGGATCCGAACCACGGTTTATCCGGCATCCGATTTCCTCCTTTCCCGAAAGGTTCTCATGCTCGCCGATTATCTGCATGACACGTTCGCATACCTTGGACTGCCCCCATACGTCTTCCCCGTTTATTCTCGCAGATTTCACCGTAGAGCAGAGGGCATATTGCTTGCTGTCGGACAGACAGATGTCAATGCCGCCATGACCATGCAGATGAAAGTACAGCTTGCCGAAACGCGCAGACTGCAAATCCCAAACATCAGGATCCGGCTGGTGGTGGTTCACAGAAGATATACACTGCATGTTCGTATCCTCAAAAGGAGGTTTTGCCTGACTGTTCACATAAAAGATTTCCACTTGAAGTGGCAATATCGACAAGTAATCACTGTAGTGCAGTTCATACTCCTTCAGCAAGGCCTCATTTATTTGCTGCAAACAGGACACCACATTCATATTATCAGACAAAAGTCTTTGCACAAGTTGTTTCATCTTTTCCATATTTTGGTTTTTGTTAGTGTTAATTCTAAGAGCAAAGATATAAAATTAAATGAAACTTTTTGCGGTTAATTATATAGAATGTAATAGATAAATAGCTGAAAATCAATGTAATGCGAATGGTTAAATAACAAAAACAATTGCAAACAAATATCGCTACACACAAGGGACAAGCTGAATCGTTTATGTAAAACGGAGAGGGCAAAAACAACTGTAATGCCACTCTTACAATTTGCACAGTTTCTCATTTTTCAGCAGCATACATCAGTGTTTTCTGAATTATTCCTTTCAGTAAACCAGGCTGTATGGGTTTGGGAATATGCCCATTGAACCCGCTGTTCATTATTGGGCGATTAAACTGAAATAAATTTCTCACGGTTCGTTTGTTCTTTTCTGTGTTTCGTCGATTCTATTTTCCTTTTCAGCAGAAAAGCATCATCTTTACCCCCTCAACTTTTAAAAGGTAAATTGTATGAAACGATTTTTCAAGATGATGATGGTAGCTTTGCTGTTGGCGAGTTATTCCATCGGCGCTTCCGCGCAGAAGAACATTGACAAGCAGCCGGCATGGGGTCCGGTGGGCTATGAAGTGGCAAGCTATTACTACATGCCGGACTTGAACATCTACTATGATGTGACCAACGCCTTATTCTATTTCCTTTCGGGAGGCAACTGGACGGCCAATCAGTACTTGCCCAACCAATACCGGACGTATGACCTTTATTCCATCTACAAGGTGGTGATAAACGATGAACCGAAACCATGGACTAATAATAAAACCCACAAGAAACTGTATAAGGAATATAAGAAGGACAAGACGCAGACGCCCATCCGATACAGCACAGACAGCAGATACAGCAAAAGCAAGGAGAATGCCCAGCCGTGGGTGGAGCACAAACAGACCGGAAATGCCGACAAAGGGAAAAAGCCGTCTTCCGGCAAGAAAGACGGCAATAAGAACAAGCGTCAGTAAGAACAATTATGTCAGAGGAAGCAACTTGCTGACGAACTGAATTTTCTTTTGTAGTCTTTTTTTGAATACTTTAAGCAGGAAGCAGGCGTGTCGCCTTCACTGTATAGAGCGATGTAAAGGCGAACAGACCTGCCAATCGCAAGCTCGTATGACAGATAGCAGAAGTGCGCCATTGAATGCGCACAACAGCGTTATTCCTTGAAAACGGGGATGTCACCCAAGCAATATAGAATGAATACATAAAAAGAGGGGGCATCTGCCCCCTCTTTTACATTCAAAGAAGATGTCTCATTTCTGTTTCCACCAGTCTTGATTCTTTGCAGGGTTCTCCACCCACTTCGTAAACAGAGGATAGCTCTCTTCGATGGACTTGTTCTCCGCAGGAATCACAAAGTTGGGAATGTCCGAAGTTCCATAGCTGCCGGAGATTTCGATGGCAAAGGGGTAGTTGCCGGTAGTAATGTAATAGTTGCCGTTTACCGACTTGTCTGCACCGGTGCCGAACTTGTTTGTATCGGCTTTCGGAGTAGGCTTGTAGTTTTTGGGAAGGTGCACTTCCGTACGGTTGTCGCCCAGATAATTCTCGCCGGAGGACTTCGTTACAACGATGAACGGATTGTAAGGGACGAAACCAAAGTTTGAATACTGATAGTTGGTACCCGCCTTGAATTTGGTCTTGACCGTAAACCGGGAACCTGTGGGTACATTGTTACAGTTATCCACAAGCATGACTGTGGCATTCTCAAGGTCAGCGTCCAGTCCTTGCCCGTTGTATTGCTTGTCTGAGGTGACGCTTACTTCCACATCTGTGCGTTTTACATTGCCGCCTATCACATAGCCGAAGGCATTATTGAAAGTAGCACCGTCGTTTCTGAAGGTATAGACCTCATCGATGCTCAAGACACGGTAGTTGAAGTTCCCCTCATCTTTCAAGTTCATGGTTCGTTGGTAGTCAAATACCACATCGTTGAGGTCGTAATCCCCTTTGTTGGGCCAGTTGTCCTCAAAGGCGAGAATACCGGCAGAAGAGATAGAAAAGTCTGGTTCTTCTTCCTCGGACTCTTCCGGGTCGGTTCCGTCCGGCACATCGGGTAAGGCGGTGACGGGATTCGCGGTGACGGTAAAGATATCATCGCTGAAGTCGCCATGCTCTTTGCTTCCGTATGGAGCACCTTCATACCACGGCATATCCTCGAAGGACAGCACTAACTGTCCGTCTGCCTTGAAAGCGAACATCTGTGGACGTTCTTTTGCCTGTGAGTTATAAGTCGTAATTTTGTAACTGTTATATTTGTTGTCAGAATACATCAAGTTGACTGATGAACCGTCTAAGTCTCCATCTTTGAAAGCATCCACAAGCAAAGCGAAACCAATCCGGCTGCCTTTAGGAAATTCGTTACTCCATGTTTTGTTTGCGCTGTTATAGTACTTTAATTGTACTACATCTCCACTTTTCAGTCCGTCGGCCCGCAGATTTGGGAAAGCGATAGCCAGGTTAGCGGTAGGATAGTTATAATAGGTCGGGTCAAGCGGTTCTTTATTTTCTGCTAACGTATAGTAGGCCAGTGCATTGTTACGTTCTGAATTATTGTGCGACACGAAGTTCACGAATACATTGGCCTCCTCGGAGATGGTAATGTAGTTGAAATTCATGTATTGACTGTAACTGGGGACTTCCTTCTCCAGTGTCCCCTTTATGGTTCGGGTAAACTTGTCGGTTACAGTCAGCTTGTAAGCGGTCGCATTGTTAAGGCAAGCGGGTAATCCATCGGTGTCCCACTCTCCCAAGGGTTTCTGAAAAGTACATTTTCGGGTAGTCCAATTCGAGTAATAGCTTCCGGATGAAGCGGCGCGTGACGTGGGAGTCGCAGTAAAGCCGGTCATTTTCGAGGCTCCAGCCGTGATGCTTATCCCGGTTCCATTCAGGCTTCCGTGAAGAAGAACCGGCACAGTCAGATTGGAGGAATAGACATAGATCTCATTCTCCGTGTCGGGCATGTCAGCAAAGTCTATCTTGAATTTTCCTTGGGCATCGGTCTTCCCCTTGATGAAAGGCTTTGTTTCAGTGGTTTTCACATAGTTTTTGTCTTCATCCAATGAAAGCGGGTTTGAATAATACATTTCAAAATCCACTTCATAGCCGGTTTCATAGTCCAAACTGATAGTAACACTGCTCTTTGTAGAAAAGTCGAAAAGATTCGGTTCCTCGTCGTTGCCGTTATCGTCACCTCCCTTGTAAACATCGTGTTCCATGCAACCTGCAACTGTTAATCCCATTAAAAACATGCAGAACAATGCCCTATACATTTTCCGCAATTGAATGTTTGTTTTATTCATAGCAATCTTTAATTCCGCAGCATTATAGATTAATATCTTTTATAAGTACCCGGATAACAAGGTGTCGCCCGGGACTTTGTCATATCCGAAGATTCACTTGACTTAGTGCTGCGACAAAAGTAAAGCGAATCTTCAAAAGGCATGGCAAAAATACGAATAATAATAGGGATTTCATTGGTTAAATTAAAATAAAACATATTTAACATAACCAATATTTTGATAATTATAGAAATCTACGTATTGCATAATGTATGTCGTGGATTCTTGTGAAATTCATGGTCAGGTTGTACATATGTTGATTCGACATAGCTGTTTGGTTTTAGTTAATATGTTGACAGTTAATAATATGTAAAACTTTTTAAGTATCGAATCTTTAACATCTTAATTCCGCCAACGGGTTTATACTTGCTGTTGAAAGAGAGTTGGATTCCGGTATATTCTTAGAAAGTGTATTTACGGGGGGAGAAGAAAGGGAAACGGAAAAACCAAAACAGAACTCAGAAAGTTTTTTGTGACAGTATGGTATAACCAATGCTATGGTCATAGGTATCTTTCAAACCTAAGAAATCAAGAATCAGCGGATCGCGTAATGCCATATCCGTAGTCTGTTGTTTCTCTGAGCGCAACAAAAAGTAACGTACCGTCTGAATAGTCGCAATTCGTTCTCCCATACACAATATGTTCCTGTCGGTATGCAGTAAGAGCGATAGCATAGAATCCTATCCGCAATGGAATACGCATATACTCCCGTTGTACGGTAATATCCATAACGCTTACGTGCAGATGAAGCGTACCGTCTATTTTGAAAAAACGATTGAATAAATCAATCGTTTCCATACTAACCATACCAAAGTCATTCCCATGATTATGCCTGCATCCTCCGGTATTTTGCCGGGGTGTATCCCACGCTCCGCTTGAATACGCGATTGGTTACCTGTCTTTATCTAACCAGATGATGTATTCCAGCACATTCATGTCAGGATCCAGAAAATAGAGCCACTGTTCCTTTCCCCGTATTTCGTTAGGACCGTCGATTATGGTGATGTCATTATCTTTCAGTGTACGTATGATGCCTTCCATGTCATCGGTCTTGAAACAAAGATGTGGACAGAACGGGTGCTCGGGTCTCTGTGGATGATAATCCGAGTTGAGTGTCTCAATCAGTTCAAGGCGTGCGCCATTGTATTCAAGGAATGCGTACCGTTCGGTGCCTTTCTCATTTATACCGTCAAAAAGAAATCTGAACCCGAGTTTTCCGGTGTAGAATCTGATGGCTTCATCAAGCCGTCTGACTCTGAATGCTCCGTGGTCATATGCCATGATAGTCCTGTTTACAGTTCTTATTCACCCATGCGGAAGTTGCTTATGACTTCCTGACTGAGTTTCAATTCGGAGAAAACACTCTTTGAACCTTTGTCCTTTGGGCACTGGTTGCTGATGCCGATGTATAGCTTTTCGGGGTAGTCGTTACCGTAAAGGCGCACCATCTGCCATTCCTCTCCATCCAGAGAATAGTACGAACCGATAAGGTGAGTGTCCGAAGAAAGTTTGAAATATACATAGTCTTGACCGTTGACCGCATCGTGATTGTTGTCGTCGCTTGTGCCTATGGTACGCACGGTAACGACTCTATGTTTTCCTCGCTCGTCTTGTTCAAAACAGAGTTTCTGCCAATGGGTGTTGTGTTCATAGAGGTAGAGCACGCCTGCATTATATGTCCCCGTGGTTGTAAATTCCGGCTGAACCTTTGCAGTCAGTGTAAAAGGCTTGGTGTTGTCTATCTGTGTCAGCAGAATCGGTGCCGAGCTGCTGGACATTTGCCCTTTAGGGTCACAGAAGTAATCCTTGTTCTCACCAGCCAGAAACTCTACGCTTCCATCTTCTTGTACGGTGACAAGCGCATCCGCGCCATTGACGCTTCTTGTAAAGTGGATGTCTCCAATGGTAATGTCGCAGTCTTCCCCCGCTACAACTACGCTGTCTTTAGGCTGTACGGCAATTGAATCGGAGTTATTGCCATTGTTCTTGCCGCATGATGACAATACGGCAACGGCTGCAAGAGCCGCATAAATAATGTTCTTTCTCATTGTTGTTTTAATTGGTTATTATTGGTTATTCTATCAGTCCTAACAGTTTGGCTTTGTGGCATGCTTCCGTTGCGTTGTTCACTTGCAGTTTCGAAATGATGTTCTGCCGGTGCCTGTCCACAGTGTGCTTGCTTATTTCAAGGCGGGCTGCGATTTCCTTGCTTGCCAGTCCCATGCGTATGAGGACTAATATGTTCTTTTCCCGCTCAGATAAGAGCCGGCGGCAATCATCTACCTTGAGCACCTTGTCTTCTCCCGTCAATGTGTTGATCATGTGTGCGCCTTGATATAATCCGCCTGCCACTCTATAGATGCAGAGTACGTAACTTATTCCCAGTTTGCCCTTACTGACAAAATAGAATATGCGATGAAGCATATTGTGCCATTTCCCTTTACCGTCCGCCATCCTCATGGTATGTTCCAGATGGAAAGGATAGACGCAGGCTGGTTGGGATTGAAGAGAGGAAAGTCTGTAGAAAAGCAATTCCTGAAGACTACACATAGCCCAGTCGTCGGGATGGATACGTTCTATTATTTCTTCCTCCCAAACCGAATCGACCTTTTGATAGCCTGCAAAGGAGTCGAAACCGATGGTTTCCGCCACTTTACCAAAATAGATATGGCTTATGTTTGTCCTCAAGCAACTGAGAACCGCTATGGCTCCTTCGGCTAAAGCATAAGCGGAAGCGACTTGGCACAGACGATTTTCTTCATCTGTATTCTGGCTCCCGTCTTTCTGAAGAAGGTATTTGGTGTTCAACTTTTCGTTTATGTCAATCATGTGAATCCCTGTTTTTTCCGCAAAGGTATTGCCTGCTTAATTATAACCACTATTTATCTATGTTTTTTTCGCTTTCGATGGTTATAAATCAGTATAAATGCCGGGTGGGGTGAACCGCTGACATGCAGCGCTGAACTCGATTCAAAGAAGCATGAGCGAAAGATAGAAGTTGGAGACACAGCTTTTACGGTAGTAACAGATAAGGGTAAACTTGTACTTGAGGTTGGTAGCCGACATATTGGTGATTGGTTCAAAGAAAACAAGTTGAGTTAGCTAATTGTGCTGAAACGAAACAAGGTATTAGGTCAATAGAGTATTCATAAAAAAAAGTGCAGTCCACAATCAAATGTGCTGCACTTTTTTCTTGTGTTCAGATAAAGAATCAATCTATCCTTATCACTCTGAAACCTACATTGGCGTAGCCCTGTGAGCCCTTTCTCACGACATCCGATTTCTCACTCCGGCAATCATCACGTTCAGAGTCCCAACTACCTCCTTTGATGATATATGAACCGTTCGCGTCCGTTGATGAAGTCCATTCCCAGCAATTACCCCAGAAATCGATACCTCCACAAGCACCTGTCGTCTGAACGTAAGCATTCACCGCTGTCAATCCGGGTTCCACGTGACCGGAGTTCATGGAAACATCCTTAGGCATGTGACCGGCACCGAGAATCCACTCTTCATCACTTGGAAGACGATATGCGTGAGCGTTGTCTTGCGATGTAAGCCAGTCACAATATGCTGTGGCTTCGGCAATCGTAATGTTTACTACCGGATAGTTCCCTTTTTCTATATCATAGGCGAACCCTTCTTTGAAAAGAGCGTATTCAGCATTTGTCACAGGTGCATAGCCTATGTAGGCATTCGGAGCCGATGCACCACGCAACACCATCCAAGCGTCGTTCGGATTATCGTCGGTTCGGGGGTCAATGAGTCTCAGAAACTGTTGTTCCAACCGAATCTCACGATTTTCAACCATTTCATTCACAATGACCTGCATTTCTTCTACAAGGTCAGGAGTTTTAGCTTCTCTTTCCAATTCGCGAAGTTTGGCTTTCTTTCGTGCGACAACTTTATCATATCGTAATCCCATTTGGTCCAACAATGCTTGTTTGTTTTCTTCCGTCGGAGCTTTTTGATATTGGTGAAGGAGGGCATTTGTCGTAGCATCCAGCTCCGGGCGCTCTTCCTCCACAAGTGGCGCGTCCGGGTCGTCAAACTCCAACTCACTTTCCACCAAATCGTCCGGGGTTATAAAACAAGCTCGTTCCACCGTCTGATGTACGCCGAAATAGTGAGCAATCAAGCCGTCTTTGTAGATGGAAAGCCTATATCCTCCATAGACCTCACAAGGCAAGGTGGAGATATAATAGTCCTTTCCGGGAGTGAAGCCGGCCTCTTCGGAAGCACCAAGAGTAATGATGGAATTGGCGTTTTTTATTTCATCAACCATAGGCTTTCCCTGATTATCCCATTTTATTCTAACTGTGCCGGACAGGGCATAGCCATCGACACATTCCAGTTCTACTTTTGTGATACCCGACATCTTGAAGTTAAGTTTTATGCCACCGCAAACAGTATGGAAACGCAGAGAATCAGAAATAGTGCGAGCCACCGCCACTACAGACTTTTCATCATATCCACTGCCGCTGTCCGTTTGGGTGGCGGGAACGGTTACTGTTACACTTTCACGGTCAGAGGACACTAAGTTGTCTGCCGGATACGTGCCATACAATGGATTATCATCAGTGAAAGTGCCTTCGATAGAGCCCGAAAGGCTCGAAGTGCGTCCTGATTCTTGCGTTTCCACAAGAAGGGTTTGTCCATCGTGAAGTAGCATTATGATATTATCTGCACTCCAATTTTCATGAAGCCCGTCAGAGATAACTGCGGTGAGGTTGTTCCAGGTTGATACTTGTTCTTGCTCGTCGGGTAATACGATACTTTCTTCATTGCTATCCGAACACGATGCAAAGGTAAACAGTGCCGCCAAACAAAATGAGGTCCAGTTTTTCATCTTTCTGCATATTTTATCTTCCGTTCCGATTGCCATTACCTTTGCGTTTTGACAAGCGATTCATTATCTGCCGTTCCAGTTCATATACCCGCTTGATTTGTTTTTGTGTCAGGAACTTACTGTATTCCCCATAATATTTCTGTCTGAGATCAAGTATCTTCTGGCTGTGTGCGAATCGAGCTTGAAGGTCTTGTTCCGTTTCTTCGTCCGTATGAGTTGAATTGCCTTTCTTGGGACGGGGGCCGAGTGCCCAGATTTCTTTCTGGAATTGACAAAAGGTCTCGATAAATCGTTGGGCGGTCACGTCATCCATCGCCATTTCCTTTGCTATATGTTTAGCTTGGGTTTCGGCCAACTGTTCACGAGTCATACGTTGTCTGTCACCTTTTTGAGCATACGTGCTTATACAGAAAGTTGCCATCATCACGGTGAGTAGAAGGATTCTAAAAAAACTTTTCATGATTTGTTCTGTTTATTCGTTTATAAATAAGTCATCTTGATAGACCGTAAGCAGATATGCCTGATCGGTACTACTTAAATTTGAGAAAGCTTGTTCAATTTTCGTGAAGTCGTTGATATTACGGCTGTCGGGCATGAAGTTGAAAACAAGTAATATGGCGATACTTGCTGCAATTACTCCGCCTGAGATAGAGTATAGAAGACGGTATTTACGTTTCGATTCAGGTATCGTTTCGCCTTTCACCGTTTCCCATACGTTTTTCTCGATTTCGGTCAGAAAGCCCTCGGGTGCGGTGTATGGCATCCGTTTCCCTATGCGGTTGAAATTAAATTCTTCTTTCATGTTTCTAATAGTTCAAGTGCATGTACTTTGTAATCTTTTCTTTTGCTATATGATAATTTGACTTGACATTATCCGCTGTAGAGCCTATAATCTCAGCTATTTCATCATATCCTAATTCGTCATAGTATCGCAAGTTGAAAGCCAGTTGTTGCTTGGTAGGCAATGTCAAGATGGCTTTCTGTAGCTTGACCGTTTCCAAGTCGCTGTAATCCACATAATCGTCGGCCATCATCCTGCTTTGTTCTTCACTGGTGTTGTCCAGTGAAACTTGTCCGTCATGGTAACGGCTCAAAAGACGTAAGGCTTCATTCGTAGCTATACGATAGACCCAGGAGGTAAAGGAGCATTCGCCTTTGAACTGGCTGAATGAGCGGAATATACGTACAAATGTCTCTTGTGTCGCATCTTGTGCGTCAGCGTGTGACACCACAAGTCGGCGAATGTGCCAATATACCGCTTCTTTATATCTCGCCATTAACAGCCGGAAACCTTTTTCGGGGTCTTTGGCTATTAATGAAACTATGTCCTTGTCATTCTGCGCCGTCATATATTATGGATTTGGCCGTAACTGTGTACACTTTCTTTTTTCCTCTTACGACAATCTTTATGGGCTTGTTTTTACTCATTGCAAACGTGTCGAGTTCAGCTTCCGCAGTCGCTTTTGTAAGCTTTGTCATTTGGGCATATTCTTTTATTGTAAGATACTCATGCGTCTTTAAATAGGCGATTGCCATTGCTAAACGTTCCTTTTGACTGAAACGATTGCTGATATGGGTGGTTACAGCCGGCTGGGACACAACTGCTACTACCTGGTACGGACGATGATGCCAGCGCCAATGTTGTGCATTTGCCGTTCCACAAACCAAAGCGAGAGTTATTGTCGCTGCCACTAATTTGATTTTCCTTCTTGTATTCATAATCTTCTGCTATATTATGTTATCGTAAATGTTCCACGTTCCTTTTTCATGAGCTCGTTTGAATGGACGTTCTGTATAAAAGACCCTGTAAGGAGAAGAAAGTAAAATCGAGTGGGCTGTTTTTTTCGTTTTTTTGTGAAAGTCCGGTTGGAGATATCTGTAAAAAGCCGTGTGCAGTTTACTTGTAAAGTCGTCCGTTTTCAGCATGGTGTAAGGTCTAATTGAGAGTTTGCACAACAAAAAATCATTTTTTAATAAGCAGATATTACATTTTTATATACTTTTGCACTCGGATTGGGGCAACTCTTTCCAGAACATACTTAGATAAAGAAAGAAGCGTTATGCTTATCTTGTGATTGGGAACCTGAGAAATTTTCAAATTAGCACAAGGATGGCATAGTGGTTCTCACGCTATAGCGTGGGCTGCTATTACCATATCGTGC
>Ga0129308_1000399_pt1 | contig 67048 bp, 59 predicted proteins | sample L827metagenome_FD_94440 | JGI IMG/M metagenome (GOLD analysis project Ga0129308, IMG submission 94440) | Ring-tailed lemur group fecal microbial communities from Wisconsin, USA - L827 metagenome | ecosystem: Host-associated > Mammals > Digestive system > Large intestine > Fecal | place: USA...
CGTTTTGGAAATGGCTCCAATTCTCACGGAATGCCTCTCTCATTGCCAGATCTTTTACAGACTGGGGGACGGCATTTTAGTACGCGCCGGTCCTCTTGCGCAGGCGGTCACAGGTGGGAGGATCGCCATCAATGATGAAGTTAAACGCATCACTAACTTTTCAAACCCATTAAGAGCAGCCGTCATAACAATGAGTGATAAAGGAAGCCAGGGCTTAAGAGAAGATACCAGTGGAAAGAGAATTATAGAGATTTTAGAAAATCATCATTATCAGGTTGATGAATATATGATTTTACCAGATAATCAGAAGCTTTTAGAGAAAACACTCAAACAATTAAGCGATCAACGACAGTTCAATCTGATTATTACGACAGGGGGGACAGGTTTTTCTCCCAGAGATTTTACGCCAGAGGCAACGTTAAATGTGATGACAAGAAATGTTCCGGGGATCAGTGAAGCGATTCGTTATGAATCGATGAAATATACGAAACGTTCAATGCTTTCCAGAGGTGTATCTGTCATTAGAAATCGTACGCTCATTGTAAATCTTCCAGGAAGTGAAAAAGCCGTTAAGGAAAGCATGAATATCATTATTGATACTTTAGAGCATGGCATTAGAGTTTTGATTGATGAAGCTCATGAGTGTGGGAATAGCTGATGGATTATTCACCGATCTGGGTTTCTCTTAAAACGGGTATTATAACGATTCTTGTGACTTTTGTATTAGGCTTATTGGCAGCAAAATGGGTCATTAACAGGAAAAGTGAAAAAACCAAGATTATTATTGATGGCATATTCACAATGCCGCTGGTGCTGCCGCCAACTGTTGCCGGATTTTTCCTGTTATATATTTTCGGGGCAAATGGGTTTATAGGAAAATATGTCAATGAAATATTTGGATTTAAAATTGCTTTCTCCTGGATTGCGACTGTAATTGCGGCTGTTGTGATTTCCTTTCCATTGATGTATCGCAGTAGCAGAGGGGCTTTTGAACAGGTTGACCAGGATATGATTGATGCTGCAAGGACGCTTGGGATGAGTGAGTGGACGATATTTTTTAAAGTCATGATTCCCAATGCCATGTCTGGCATTGTAAGCGGCAGTGTTTTAGCTTTTGCCAGAGGACTTGGCGAATTTGGGGCAACATCCATGCTTGCTGGCAATATCGCAGGTAAAACAAGAACTTTGCCTCTGGCTGTTTATAGTGAAGTTGCTGGTGGAAATATGGATAATGCCTTTGTTTATGTCATGATTATTCTTGTCATTTGCTTTATTGCGGTCGTATTTATGAATGCTTATCTTGCTTTAGTCAAAAGGAGGCAGAAGCATTGAAATTAGAAGTTAGAATTTATAAAAGATTAAAAGAATTTGATCTGAACGTTGATTTTTGTGTTGAGGATGATGTGGTCGGGTTAATGGGACGTTCCGGCAGTGGCAAGAGCATGATTTTAAAGTGTATCGCTGGAATAATGACACCTGACGAAGGAAAGATTGTTTTAGATGACCGCGTTTTATTCGACGCCTCAAAGAAAATCAATCTGACACCTCAAAAAAGAAATGTCGGCTATTTATTTCAAAGCTATGCCTTATTTGATAATATGACCGTTTATCAGAATATCGCAACGGTTTTAAAAGCTCATAAAATACCAAAAGACGAAGCTGAGAAAGGAATTCTTCAGATGATGGGGACATTCCACTTAGAAGGTTTGGAGAAAAGATATCCCAGGCAGCTTTCCGGCGGTCAAAAACAGCGTGTAGCACTTGCCAGGTTATTGGTTTATCAGCCGGATGTCATTTTATTGGATGAACCATTTTCGGCTTTAGACAGCGATTTAAAAGGAGAATTACAGGATGAACTGATTCATATTTTGAAGTCATACGGGCAGCCAGCCTTGTTTGTCAGCCATGATAGAGAAGAAGTTAAGAAAATATGTCAGAAAATTTATAAAATTAATAAAGGAGAATTTGAAAAATGAAAAAAGGATTAAAAATTTTTTTATGTATGCTGATGGGTGTATCTTTGGCAGGATGCGGCAATAGCACTGAAAAAGAAGAAGTGACCTTAACCATTGCGGCAGCTGCCAGTCTGGAAAATTGTTATACGGATGAATTAATTCCAATGTTTGAAAAAGAACATGCAAATGTAAAGATTGAAGGAACTTACGATAGTTCAGGCAAATTACAAACACAGATTGAGGAAGGGTTAGAAGCTGATGTTTTCATGTCTGCAGCAACTAAACAGATGAATGCCTTAGTGGATGAACAGCTGATTGATGCTTCAACGGTCGTTTATTTATTAGAAAACAAATTGGTATTAATTACTCAAAAAGATAGTCAAACAAGTGTCTCCGGATTTGAAGATATTACTAAAGCTTCAACGATTGCCTTGGGAGATCCTGCGAGTGTGCCAGCTGGCCAATATGCGCAAGAAGCACTTACAAATTTAAATATCTATGATGAGGTAGAAAAGAAAGCCAGTTTAGGAACCAATGTCACAGAAGTTTTAAGCTGGGTAGAATCAGGCAGCGCAGAAGTTGGCATTGTTTATGCGACTGATGCTGCTAGCAGTGATCAGGTTCAAATCATTGCGGAAGCACCTGAAGGATCATTGAAAATACCTGTTATTTATCCAGTTGCAATGGTCGCTAATTCTAAACATAGTGAAGAAGCAAAAGCATTTATTGAATTTTTACAATCTGAGGAAGCATTAAGCGTATTTGAAAAATATGGTTTTACGGTTAATAAGTAATTGCTGATCTGAAAGCAGTGAAAGATTAGGCCATAATAGAAACCATGGCAAGCAGATATAAGTATCTGATGCGCATTGTACTGTTTGAATCAAGCCATCAAAAGGTAGTCAGGGTAAGAAACTATTGATCACGCTGACTATCTTTTATTTATTAAATAATGGCTGTCTATTTATTAACGCTTAATATTCTGTATTTTTCGTCTGAATTAATCTTCTGACAATGGCAGACATTTATTGATTTTTCTTGTTTTTTATTGAAATTGATGGCATAATAATAAAACGAGAAGGGATGAGTACCATGCTGCAACAGGAAAGACATAATCAAATCATCGCTAAATTAAATTTAGATGGACAAGTCAGAGTGAAAGATTTAAGCAGGGATTTTAAGGTAACTGAAGATTGTATCAGAAAAGATTTAACGATATTGGAAAAAGCAAATAAATTAAAAAGAATCCATGGCGGTGCTGTGCAAGTACGTTCTAATTTACATACGGATCATGTGAATGAGCGTAAGGAAGTTCGGGTAGAAGAAAAGAAAATGATTGCCGGGAAAGCCATAGAACTGATTAAACCGGGAACCACCATCTTTTTAGGGGTTTCTACGGTGACATTGGAAATAGCTAAACTGATTTATCAAAGAAATTTAAATGTGACGGTGGTCACCAATATGATAGATATTATGAAAATTTTTACGCAGGAATGTATGACGCAGCTGTTCTTTATCGGCGGTGCTTTAAATCATGCCAAAGATGGCTTTATCGGTTCTTTTACCATAGATCAAATCCGAAAATTTAAATTTGATTTATCGTTTATCGGGGTAGTTGGTATTGATATACATGAAGGCAAAGTGACAACTTATTATGTAGATGATGGCATAACGAAAAAAGAAGTCATCAATGCCAGTAAAAAATGCTATATCGTTGCGGAATCTGCCAAATTTAGTTTGGATGGAAATTATTCATTTGCCGATATTGGAGACTTTACCGGGTATATTGGTGAAAAAACACTGAGTCATGAGATTGAAAATAAATTGCAGGACAAAGGATTAGAAATCATTTAATATGATTTCTTTTTGTTATCTAAAGAATTATTGATTTTTATTGAGAAATTATTGAAAATTATTGATTTGTAGTTGAAATCTAATAAAAATAATGTATAATAAACTTGTAACAATAAAAAACAATAAAAAACAATAAATGGGAGATGGTGCAAGGCATGCAGGAGAAGATGGAAGCTATGAAAAAATCAGAAGAACAAATTTCGACGATAATTGATTTAGGAGAATGAAAAATGGATGATTTAGTGCAGTCAAAAAGAATAGAAGTATTAAAGCAAAAAATGCTTGATGCCCCAAGATATGCTTCAATTGAACAAGCGCGTATTATTACACAGGTTTATCAGGCAAACGAAGATTTATCAATTCCTAAAAAAAGAGCATTATCATTAAAAGCTGCCCTGGAACAATTGGCAATTGGCGTGGAAAAAGAAGAATTGATTGTTGGCAATCGTACAAAAGGGGTTCGTTATGGCGTGGTTTTTCCCGAGAGCGGCTGTTCCTGGGTCAATCAGGAATTTGAAACATTACCAAATAGACCACAGGACCAATTCTTAGTCAAAGAAGCAGATATTAAAGAATTCAGGGAAAGGATTTATCCATACTGGTGCGGCAAATCAATGGAGGATGTGATTAAAAATCATTATGGTCAAAAGATTAATGCCATGGCTAAGGTTGTTAAAATCAATCAGAAGGATCATGCCCAGGGTCATATTTGTCCGGATTCGGCTTTGTGGTTAAAGCTTGGACCAACAGGCCTTATGGCAAAAGCACAGGAAAAACTAAAAAACTGTGATGAGAGCCAAAAAGAATTTTATGAATGTACAATACTTGTTTTAGAAGGTGCTATTCATTTTATGATAAGATATCATGACTATATCATGGATATGATGGATGAAATCGAAGATGAGTACAGACAATCATTAAAAAATGTAGCAGCGATTTGTTTGAATCTTTCTAAACGTCCCCCTGAAACCTTTCATGAAGCCGTTCAGTCACTATGGTTTTTATTTGTGATCCTGCATATGGAATCAAATGCTTCGTCATTTTCTCCAGGAAGAATGGATCAATACCTCTATCCATATTATCAAAAAGATATTGAAGAGGGAAAAATATCAAAACAGGATGCTTTGGAAATTTTGGAGTGTTTATGGTTAAAGTTTAATCAGATCGTATATTTAAGAAATCAAAACAGTGCTAAATATTTTGCCGGATTTCCGATTGGCTTTAATATAGCGATTGGCGGTGTTGATGAAAATGGCAACGATACTTATAATGAATTATCCATGCTGTGTTTAAAAGCACAATACCATTTAGGACTGCCGCAGCCGAATTTGTCCGTCAGATTAAATAAGCATTCTTCTCATGAACTCATGCATGAAGCAATTAAGGTGGTCGCGAAAGGCAGCGGAATGCCTCAATTCTTTAATGATGAGGCGATTATTCATTCGATGATTGAAGATTTAGGCATTGAAGAAAAAGATGCCAGAAATTATGCGATTGTTGGCTGTGTGGAACTGACGACCCACGGCAATAGCTTAGGATGGTCTGATGCCGCCATGTTTAATTTAAATAAAGCCTTAGAATTAACCTTAAATAATGGGAAATGCTTATTGACCAATAAGCAAATTGGCTTAGACTTGGGAAATCTTGAAACATATGATACATTTTTAGATTTAGAAAATGCTTTTGCAAGACAGGTTGATTATTTCATTGATGAAATGATGAAAGCTGAAGCAGTTGTCGAAAAAGCACATCAGGATTGTCTGCCAACGGCTTTTTTATCCACAGTGATTGATGATTGTTTAGATAAAGGACTGGATGTGACCAGGGGTGGCGCCAAATATAACCTATCAGGAATTCAGATGATTCAGGTGGCTAACCTGGCAGATTCACTGGCCGCCATTAAGAAGCTTGTGTATGATGAAAAGATGATTTCCAGTCAGGAACTGTTAGCCGCCTTGAGTGCGGATTTTAAAGGACACGAAATCACGCAAATCATGTTATTAAACAAAGTACCTAAATATGGCAATGATGTGAAGTGGGTGGATGATTTAGGTGCCAAATGGGCAGACTATTTCAGAGAGAAGATGAAAGCTTATACCAACTACCGCGGCGGTCCCTATCACACGGGCATGTATACGGTTTCTGCGCATGTCCCAATGGGGGAGAATGTTGGTGCTTCTCCTGATGGCAGAAATGCTTTGGCTCCGCTGGCAGATGGCGGGATGTCTCCGGTTTATGGCAGAGATTTAACCGGACCAACAGCGGTTTTAAAATCAGTATCGCGGATGAATAATTCCTGTACAACCAATGGCGGATTGTTAAATATGAAATTCCTGCCAGAATTCTTTAACAGCGAAAGCGGCATGCGGAAATTTGAAAATTTCTTAAGAGCCTTTGTGGATTTAGAAATCCCTCATATTCAGTTTAATGTTGTTAGACGCGAGGATTTATTAGATGCAAAGGTTCACCCGGAAAATCATAAATCTCTGACCATTCGTGTTGCAGGTTATACAGCTTACTTTGTGGAATTGGCCGGAAAGCTGCAGGATGAAATTATTGAAAGGACAGCTTATGAAGACATTTAAAGCGCTGGTATTTGATATAAAAAGATTTGCTGTGCATGACGGCAGCGGCATAAGAACAACCGTCTTTTTTAAGGGCTGCCCGCTAAGATGCAAATGGTGCCAAAATCCTGAAGGATTATCCCCAAAAAGAAGACCCATCTATTTTGAAAACAACTGTATTCACTGTCATAAATGTGAGCTGTTTGCCTTAGAAAATCAGATCACATATGAGAATAACCGGCCTTATTTCAATTTAGCGTATGATGGGGATTTTGAAAACCTTGTAAGAATGTGTCCTGGTTCAGCGATCCGCTATGATAGTGAAGCATATGATGTAGAAGCATTGGTTGAAAAAATTAAAGAAGACAATGTTTTCTTTAGAGAAGACGGTGGGGTTACTTTTTCTGGCGGCGAACCGCTGATGCAGGGTGAATTTTTAGTGGAACTATTAAAAAGATGTAAAGCTGAGGGGATTCATACGGCCATAGAGACAACGATGTTTGCTCCACTTGATCTCATAAAAAAAGTATTGCCCTATTTAGATTTAATATATATCGATTTAAAAGTCTTTGATGAAACAAGGCATGAAGAACTGACGGGTGTTTCTTCACAAATGATCAAAAAACATATCCAATATATTTTAGAAAGCGAACATAAAAACAAGGTGATTATCAGAACACCGCTGATTCCTTCAATGACCGCTTTTCATGATAATATCAGAGATATTTCAAATTTTCTGGTATCAATTTATCCAGAGGTCAGATATGAACTATTGAATTATAATCCCCTGGCTTCTGCAAAGTATGCATTAGTTGATTTAGAATATGGTGTTGACCAACAATATAAGATGTTTAATCAGACACAGATGCAGCATTTTTATCATATTGTTTATGCAGCTGGTTTAAAAAATTTAATCATAGAATAGGAGAGAGACGATGAAAAAACTGAATTGGGGTATTTTAGGAACAGGCTGGATTGCCACGGAAATGGGGGAAGCATTAAATCGCGTCAATGGCGAAATTTATGCAGTATGTGATGTGAGCTTAGAAGCAGCACAAAAATATGCAGATAAATATGGTGTGCAAAAAGCTTACGGAAATGCAGATGAGATGATTAATGACGAGAATGTGGATATTGTCTATATTGCAACACCACATAATTTACATTATCGTTTCTTAGTACAGTCCTTAAAAGCAGGTAAGCATGTTTTCTGTGAAAAAGCGATTACTGTGAATGATGCACAGTTAGAAGAAGCAGTGGCAATTGCTAAGGAAAAAAACTTAGTGATTTGCGATGGTGTGACATTGTTCCATATGCCATTATTTAAGCAATTAAAAGAAATTGTGGACAGCGGTAAAATTGGGCCGGTAAAAATGGTTCAAGTGAACTTTGGCAGCTGTAAAGAATATGATGTCACTAATCGTTTCTTTTCAAAGGAGCTGGCTGGCGGCGCTTTATTAGATATAGGCGTTTATGCAGTGAGCTTTGCAAGATATTTTATTTCAAGTAAGCCTGATACTGTTTTAACCACTGCAAATTATTTTGAGACAGGCGTTGATGAAACTTCAGGCATCATTTTAAGAAATCCAGAGGGCCAGATGGCCGTCATGGCTCTGACCATGCGTGCCAAACAGCCAAAACGCGGTGTTGTGGCTGGAGAATTAGGATATATTGAGGTAAATAATTATCCAAGAAGTGATGTGGCTACGATCACATATACTTCTGATGGTCATACCGAAACAATCAGCTTAGGTGAAACTGCTCAGGCCTTGGATTATGAAGTGAAAGATATGCAGGATTATGTATGGCATCAGGGCGGACAGCAAAATCTGCAGTATATTCGTGATGTTATGGCAACTTTAACAGAAATCAGAAAACAATGGGGCATGATTTACCCATTTGAATAAGTATTTATAAAAATGAACAGTGCAAAGGAGAGAAGAAAAATGGAATTTATGATTGATACAGTGAACTTAGAGGAAATCAAAGATGCCGTAGACCATATGCCAATTGTAGGGGTGACAAGTAATCCATCGATTGTCAAAGCGACAAGTCCTGAAAATTTCTTTGATCATATGAGAAAAGTAAGAAGCATGATTGGCATAGAAAGAAGCTTACATGTGCAGGTTATTTCAAAGGATTGTGAAACGATCATTAAAGAAGCCCACAGAATTTTAGAGGAAATTGATGATCAGGTTTATATTAAAGTACCTGTTTCCTATGAGGGAATCAAAGCGATAAAAATCTTAAAAGCTGAAGGACATCATGTAACGGCAACAGCTGTATATGATTTAATGCAGGCTTATATGGCATTAGCAGCAGGCGCTGATTATATAGCACCTTATGTCAATAGAATCGGTAATTTGGGAAGTGATCCAATGGCATTAATCAATGAATTATCCAATAGAATTGTGATGGATGGATATGACTGCAAGATTTTGGCCGCTTCATTTAAAGGCGTTCAGCAGGTAAGAGATGCATTAAATTATGGCGCCCAGGCAGTTACTGCCCCAACAGCAATTTTAAAACAAATCTTTAAAAATCCAAATATTGAAAAAGCCGTTGATGATTTCAACAGCGACTGGTATTCAATCTATGGAGATGGAATAGGAATCTGTGATTTATAGAGAAATGTTGGCGTTTTTAAAGATATCATCTCGTGTGCGTTTATCGGGGAATTTTTGATTCATTAGGTTAAGCAGGAAAAAGAGATTTCTTATCCCACTAATCAATATAGTGGCTTATGAAATCTCTTATTTTTAATTTACAAGATTTTAATAGCCTTTATAGCTATTTTTTCTATCATATAGGCAATTCCCTTTTAGTTCCTTTCATTATATAAAAGCAATGGACCGATTAGACAGAATCAAACGTTTCTATACTGGTTCGATTCTTTTTTACTTGTTTTCATGTCCTTAGAAATTTTGATGGAGAGAGCTGATTTACTTTTTTGATAGATATGTACGCTGGTACAATCAGTATGCCTAAAGAGGTCGCATAAATTGGTATGATTAAGGAAATATAATTTATTTGTTGTATGATGGAGAACATGTTCAGGATTGAGCAGAAGACAATTATCAATAACAACGTCAATAGAGACAGAAGCAGTGATTGAATGAAAATATCTTCCAGGATTAAAGCATTAATTGCTTTGGTTGTTAGTCCATTGGCGCGCAATAGGCAAAATTCGTATTCTCTATTTACAATGTATCTTGAATAGATAGTGATTAACATCAAAAACACAATCAGATATAAAGAGACAGAGATTGTTTTCATATAAAGAACAGATGTTTCCATACTTTCTTTAATGCTGGATAAATCAATAAAATCACAATGGATACTGGCAAACGGCAATAACCCACCTAATGCCGTCTTAACCTGATAAACTAAAGAATATGTCTTTGTGTATACTAACAACATATTGGGATTCGGCTGGGCAATTTCATTTAATTCATATAACTGATGTTCCAGCAGGGCGTATTGTTGTTCGTTCACATAGATGACCAGCTGGTTTGGATCATAACGATTAGCCTGAATGCTTTCCAGTGAAGAGGATATTTCAAATGAATAAGCATACTTTTTTTGAAGCATTGGAAGTTGTAAATCAAGCGATAATTCAAATGGATAATCATTGCGATTGATCAGCATAGCTAAGTCATAGCTTATATAGATATTGTTATTTGAATTCTTAAAAGCATCATTATTCATTGCTTCTGTGTAAGGCTGAATTACAATCTCTTTTCCATGATATTCTGAAATGAGCACAGAAAAAGGCAGTATTTTTTCTATATCATGCATAGATTTTATTTTGCCTAAAGCCTCATCACTAAAAGGTTCAGCCTTTACATCAAAGTAAGCGCCCATAGTATAATTAGAGACGATGATTTCATTATTAGTGATGGAAGAAATCATTGTTTCCTGTTTAGCTATGATCTGCCCAGCTACAGCAGTGGACAGGATGAACAGAGTAATAACGATTGAACATAAGCCTGTTAGCAGCAGTTTGCTTTTCTTAAATTTGCAGAAATAATGAATCACGTATTGCCATGATGAGAATAAGCTTTTCTTGTTGGCGGATGGATTCTCTTTTACTTTTGATAAATACTGCCCTTTAATCATCGTTATCTGATGGTCTTTGATTTCATAGATTCTGTCAGCCACATTTTTGACAAGTTGGGAATGGGTGGCGATGACAATCATTAACGACCTTTCTTTTGCCAGCTTTTGAAGCAAATGAATGAGTGAAATTGCATTTTCTTTATCTAAGGCACTTGTTGGTTCATCTAAAATTAAAAGTTTCGGTTCTTTAATAAGTGCCATGCCAATAGCAACTCGCTGCTTTTCACCGCCGCTTAGTTTATCAGGGGATTCATTTCCTGTTTTATCGGAAAGCTGAAGATGGTCAAGTAAATCTCTGATTTCAGAATCACTGATTATTTTTCCATTGAGTTTAGCAGATAAAAGCAGGTTCTCCTTGATAGTTAAATGATTGAGCAGGTTATATTCTTGAAAAACATATCCAATTTCATGCTTTCTGTAATCGGCTTTTTCTTTCTCATTTTTTAAGTCAACTGGCTTTCCATCAAATATATAATCGCCTTCTATAGTATCATCCAGAAGCCCCAGAAAGTAAAGAAAGGTGGTTTTCCCTGAGCCGCTGACACCGCATATACATGTCAATTCATTTGGGCAGAAGCAAAGTTTCTGCGTATTAGTGACAGGATTTTCCAAAGGGAGAATAACGTGATTGATCGTAATCATTTTATTTCACCACTTTTCGATAAAAATACAAACGTGATATTGAAGTTTGGATAATCACCATAAATATGAGAATGATTCCCAGAACAAATGTCCGCATTGAGATGATTGGAAAAATAGCATATAATGCTTTGAAATATCCCCAATAGAAGATACCGCCACTCATGCAGATGGCCATTCCGATAATCATCAATGATTGGTAGATAATATCAACACATATTAATTTTTTAAATTCATTTTTAGTGAGGCCATTTCGATTAAAATATGCAGTATCGTTTCTGTTTTTCTGGTAGTAATAGATACCATAAGCGTAGGCTAAAATGATGCCTGCGGCTAATACCGTCATTAATGCAACAAGGCTTGTGATTTCGATATATTTATTTTGTTCATATCTTGATTGGCTGCTGGTATAAAAACTGCCTGTGGCTATATTACCGCCAAAGTTTTTGATTTGGATATTGACCATCTCCAGGTTTTCTGGTTCATCTACAAATATCTTATAAGCATTTGGCGACCAGGGAACAGCTCCTTCTGGTAAGGCAGATTTGCTTTGGGCTTTATCTTTTAGGGACTCCATATAATCAATAGGCAAGTATATATTATAGGCTGCCAGTTCTTCTGTATACCAACTGTCTATAACACCGATAATAGGAATTTCAACATTGACTTCTTCATATACCGGAATATAAAAATCGACAGGAATTTCTTTTTCATCACCTGAAAAACCAAATGTTCCTGAATTGAGGGTATATCCTACAGGCAGATAACCATCAAATTTGAGTGAACATCCCTTAAGATTTTGTATATCTTCCATACTCATCCCTAATGTTTGATTGATAAAGCTGTAATTTAAATAGGCACCAAAGGCAATATTATCTGGATCGATGATTTGATGAACTTTGTCAAATCTTTGTTCATGATAATAAGGAATTAAGTTATAAGCATTTAAATCTTTCGTGAATTCAAAAAGACGTGTTTCGTTGGCGGCAACTAATTCAAAGACACCTGTTTGATCATGATCTTCAATTCCCCTCATCAATGCGCCAAAATAATATGGATATACGCTTTCTACATGAGAGATATTTTTAAGGTCGGTCTCCATGCCCTTTTCAAAAGGCTCATTATCTGTATTGTAACAGTATGTAAACAAATCTTTATAAGAATTAGGGATGGTCTGATTAACAACCATAATCTCTGTTGGTGATAAAACATCTAATACACTATTCTGAATTTCCACATAAGAAGCACGGTAGTTGATCAAAAAAGTACATATCGCCACGATTAATGCGCAAACAACACTATAGATAATAAACATCATAAATTGTTTATCATTTTTTAAAGAGACATATTTCCAAAAATCCATCCAGTTAAGCGGTGCAAAAGATCTGCTTTTATCTGTCGGCAATGGTTCTGGGACATGGGAAATATCTAATTCGTTGAGTTCCTGGTTTTTTATTTCATATACGCGGTCGCAGCTTTTATAAACCTCTTCATCGTGACTTGTTATCAGGATGACTTTTTTTAAATCATGAGCAATTTTGTTCAGCAGAGCGATCGTTATATTTTTTAACTCAGGATCCAGAGAAGCAGTAATTTCATCGCAAAGGATGACAGGCGTATCTTTGGCAATCGCCTGTGCTATTGCCAGTCTCTGCTTTTCCCCGCCAGATAATTGGTCTGGATATGTTTTTTTATCGATTTTTAATTCAACCATTTTCAGAATTGTTTGAATTTGCTCCTCACTGATTTTTATTCCGGATATTTTAGCAAATAATTTAATGTTCTCATAACAAGTGATATCTTTAATAAAATTATCTCCCTGAACCAAATAAGAGAAATGGGTTCTAATAAAACGGTTTCTTTTATCTTCACTCATTGTTTTTAAATCAGTATCTCCAATCGTATATTTTGAATACTCGGAAGTTATTTGATTGGCTAAGGCATTTAAAATGCTGGATTTTCCTGACCCGCTTTTTCCTATGATGCATGTAACACCAATACCACATTGTAAATCTGCCTGGGATATGATAGAATTATTGCCATAACTGATTTTTAAATTTTCAATTTTTATCATAAAGATACCTCTCAATCATATATCTTTCTTTTAAAGTATTCTGTCACAAAACTATAATCGTGTTTGAAAAGCATAAAATCTGAAATGTAATTTTTCAGGATACGTGCTAACTCGTCTGGCTCCATATTGCCAGTTGTCTGGACAATATAGGTGTTTGGCTGCCATATTTCTTCATCTTCCTCTAAAGCAATATTTGTTTTTTCGGCCATGCGATAGATTTTGGCAGATAAATCATAAGGAATCACAATTAGATTTCTTCTGGAAAAATAATCATCATTTTCAGAGATGACTCCCTGAATTTCAAAGGTATACTCGACCTGTTGATATTGTGTGGGACTATAGAAAAGATAATCAGCACTGGTTTCTTCACCATTTTCTAGTGTAGTGGATATGGTTTGATCAATATATTTTGCGGTAATTGGGATATCAATGAAGGCGGTTATACGCATTGTTTTAGTATTCTTGTCTAAACCAAAGTAATCAAATAATTCTTCGGATATAAAGATGCCTGTCTTTTGATTAAAAGAATAACTTAATTTGACTTGATCTAGAAAATTTTTGCCATCGGCATAAGCAAGCAGCGTAATTCGATCAACCGTATAATATTCATCGACTTGAACCGGTAATGTTAATTGATATTTTTTAGTGTCTTGCTCAACCAATAAAGTGGTTTGTGCATCTGAAGCTTCAATATTTAATGGATAGTAAGGTAAAATAGATTTAATTTGAGATTCTTTAATGTTTAATTGAGTTAAATTATTTTCAAATGGTGCTGAAGCACAATATTCTGGAACAACCGCATTCATTAGCAATGTGTCAAAATATCCATTTGCATTACTGGAAAGGTAATAGTCAAATATTTTTTGACGTTGATTCAATTGCTTTGAGATGATGAATGTTACGAAAACAATCGAGATAAAAGAGAAAGTCAGTACTACAATTTTTCTTTTGAACATTATTATATCCTCCTGATGATTTGTTTTATAAGTAATAGTAAAAAAGACCATGATTCTGATTAAATTTGTTAATAACGCTCTTGTTAGTGAATTAATAATTGAGGTAAATGGAATGAGTGAATTGACATTTATGTTTGATATACTGTTTGCAAAGAAACAACTGAATTTTTTTGATGCAAGAATTTGATGCAATAAATATGAAAGCTGGCATTTTTTCTATATGATAGACATCATTCATTCCTTCATTGAATCACACTTTCTATCATTATTAAAACATAATTTCACATATAAGTAAACAATATTCGTTTAATTATGTGATATTTTTAATAAAAAATGGGAGATGCTTGTTCTTTATTCATTTTTTGATGTTCAGGGGGGATTTTCTTAAAACGATATTTTTATTTTTAAGATTCTTTGATGTTTTTAAAGTGGATTAAGATTTTTTTAAAAAAATTGACCGATCAGAGAATTGAATCGTTTTATAGATGAAAGGGGTGAACTAGGATGCATCATTCATCGTCACGGCCGGATGATGAAATTGAAAGCGTAGTTGAAGAGTATGGAGATATGCTTTTCAGAATATGTTTTGTGATGTTAAAAAATAAAGCAGATGCTGAGGATGTGGTTCAGGAAACCTTTTTGAAATATATCAGGAAAAATCCAACTTTTGCCACTTCCCAGCAAAAAAAGTCCTGGCTGACAACGGTTGCGGTCAATAAATGCCGGGATATGCTGCGCTTTCATCACCGGCACCCACAAATTGATATAGATAGTATTCAGGTTTATCCCCAGCAGCCAGAAGACCGCTTTTTGATTGAAGTCCTGATGTCTCTGCCCGATAAATTTAAGATGGTTCTGGTTCTTTATTATATTGACCAGTATCGTGTGGATGAAATCGCTAAAATGATTGGCAAAACCCCATCCGCCGTTAAAATGCGTCTGAAAAAAGGGCGTCAGTTACTTAAAAAAGCGTATCAGGAGGGAAATAAGTAAAAATGGATAAAGAGCTTTTAAAAAATGCACTGGAAGAAATTAAACTTTCAGAGACATGTAAACAAAACATTGTTCAGGCTTGCCAAAAAGAATATCCAAGACACAAAAAAGATATAAAAACAATAGCACTTAAATTTGCTGCATGCGTTTTTTTAATGATGATGAGCGTATGGTTATATCAAAATAATCAGGCAGCTGAGAAAAGCAGTATCATGGCAGATCATCAGACCATCAGTTATCAACAGGAGGCTATATCAGACGGATCACGAAAGAGTGAAAATGATTTAACACAATGCAGCGATTTGATTATTCCTGTGGCTTTACCTCAGGACTTTTGGCCGGATGATTTATCCTGCAATCATTATGTTGCCAATGCTGCGGATGATTATTTGATTTTTTCTAATCAGGATGAAACCAGACGAATCCAAATTGATTTTTTAGAGAGTGATGCTTTGCCGGATGATTCGGCTGTTTTTGATGAAGATGCCCTTGTCTTAGAGTATCAGGGATATTTATTAGTGATACATACAAAAGGTATTACTCTGACTGAAAAAATAAACATGATTGTATCATTATACAGAACGGAGGAATGAAAGTGAAAAAGCTTATTATTTTATTAGTAGTTTTATTATCAGCTGGCTGCGGACAAACAGCAGCGTTAGAGCAGGACTTGCCTGATCACACACATGAGCCAGTGAGTAAGGCAGCGCTGATTGATGAACCTGTGACCCTCTTTTGCGGGAATACTCTGACAGAATTGTATATTGATGGTCAACAATATACATTATGGAGTTCAGATTCTATCGCCATTTCGACTATTTTAATGAATGCAAGATATGATGAAGAAATCTGTGACTGTGATGTGGAATATCAGGCCAGGACGGAATTTGGAGATAAGTATGGCATTAATCTGACCCAGGCATTTATCCGAAAGGGGCAAGGGCAGTGTTCTTTAACGGAAGAACAGGTGGGGACAATTAGAACTGTCCTTGAACGGATTGAAAACAATGAAGCAAGCATTTATGGATCATAAGAGAGCTGCACTGCTGGCAGCTTTTTTTGTTAAATCAACATCAACCGCAGAAAAAGAAGAAAATTCTGATTGCCATGAAGGCTTCAAAACAAGAAATCTTGACCTGCATAATATATATAAATCCTGATGTTTACAGATTAATTTCTATCCTATGCTGTTATTGGGCCTTCTCTTATTGCGTTATTTGTAGATGCTTCGGAAACTGAAGTTATCTCACGCGGCACGGCATATCTTAGAGCATTCTGTCCATTTTTGGCATTCTTTGTCATTATGCGATTGTATGGTTCCTTCTTAAGAGGGGTTGGTGACAGCATTCTGATCATGTTCATCTTCCTTTCTGATTTAGGCATGCGTGTTTTTGCCGCATCATTTAAAGGCGTTCAGCAGGTAAGAGATGCATTAAACTATGGTACCCAGGCAGTTACTGCCCCAACAGCAATTTTAAAACAAATCTTTAAAAATCCAAATATTGAAAAAGCCGTTGATGATTTTAACAGCGACTGGTATGCAATCTATGGAGATGGAATAGGAATCTGTGGTTTATAAAATATCCAGATAATCATAATGTAACGTTTTGGAAGCGATAAGATGATGGCCACGTTAAAACGCTGAATAAGATTATCATAAGCCATATTAGAAGACTGGGCATTATTTGCTCAAAGATAATAATATGGCTTTGATTTTCCTTTGAAATATATTATTTGTCTGCTTCTTTTCATCATTAAAAGAAATTTCTATTGAGAATTTTGCTGATATATTGCAAAAATTCTCAATAGTATTGACATTTTTGTGAATATGATGTTAAAATTCTCAATAGAAGAAAAATGGAGATGAATTAATGATGATTAAAAGAGAAAAATATATTGCTCCAATAAGAGAGTTTTATGATAGTGATTTAATCAAAATAATTTCTGGTGTCCGCAGATGCGGAAAATCAATTATTTTAGAACAGATTATGCAGGAAATTAAAGAAAAATCAACGAATGTTATTTATTTAGATTTCGAAGATCGTGCAGTGACACGTGCAATACAAAATTGGGAAGATATCGTTTGTTATGTGGATAATTACAAATCGGATGGCTTATGCTATGTTTTTTTGGATGAAATCCAAACAATTGATGATTGGGCAATCGCTTGTAAAACACTGCGACGGCATCATTGCTCATTGTTTATTACTGGATCAAATTCAAAATTATTGTCCAAAGAATTTACAAAAGAATTATCTGGACGATATGTGTCTTTTAGAATCCGTCCGTTTGTTTATAAGGAATTGAGAGCGTATGGCAGTGAATTAGGAAAGGAGATTTCCGTTACTGACTATCTGGTATGGGGTGGGTTCCCTAAACGTATAGAGTTTACTTCATTAGATGCACAGAGAAGATACATTAACGATCTTGATGAAACAATTGTTGTTAATGACATCATCAATCGCTATAAAATTCGAAAATCAGAAGAATTCAAAAAGTTAGCAAATTATATTTTAATCTCAAATGCGAGAAATTATTCAGCGAAGTCCATTGCTGATTATATGAAATCTCATGGTGTTAAATGCAGCACAAATACAGTTCAAAAGTGGATTGGTTATTTGGAAGAAGCGTATATTATTGATCCCATTAAGCAATATTCTAAGCGTGCTAAAAAAGAACTTGAATTTGGCCGGAAAATCTATGATTGCGATGTTTCACTCAATTCGATACGCTGCCTGAATAATCGTTTTGATATGACCCATAATCTGGAAAATATTGTTTATAACGAATTATTGTATATGGGATATCAGGTCATGGTATATGAGAATAACGGGAGAGAAATAGATTTCATGGCTGAAAAGGATCAACTGCGATATTATGTTCAAGTTGCTTATAGTATTGCAGAGGATAAAGCTTACGAAAGAGAATTCGGTGCTTTTAATGGGCTAACTCAATTGGACAAAAAAATTATTATTACGAATGATGACATCAATTATTCTACCAGCAATGTTTTGCATATTAAGCTCAAGGATTTTTTAATGCTTGATGATTTAAGATAGCGGAGTGCAATTGCACTCTTTTATTGTTGCCTAAAAAGAGCATGTTACAATATTAAACAACATGAATAAAAATTGACCATTTGCGAAGTTGGTTCGTTTTATAAGGGGCGAATCATGCAGCTGTATGGTTCCTTCTTAAGAGGTGTTGGTGACAGCATTCTAACCATGTTCATCTTCCTTTCTGATTTAGGCATGCGTGTTTTTGCTGCATATACCCTCAGTTTATGGCTGGGTGTTGGATTTATGGGATGTGCTTATGCCGTACCAATTGGCTGGTTTTCAGCGGCAGTTATAGCCGTCGTCAGATATTACAGCGGGCGTTGGCGCGGCAAGACGGTTGTTTCAAAAGGATAATATTTTTCTAAAATGAGACTGGAAATGCCGGCCTCATTTTCTGTTTAAACACGTATTCGCAAAAAATGACAAAAGGACAAGACAGCCGATTTTTGTTTTTGAGCTTTTTTCTATTTTTATAGTATTTTATGAATATATTTGTTATAATAGTAAATATTAATCAAAGGAGTTGAAAAAATGAAAAAATCTCTATATCCTAAATATGCGAAAATGCTTTTAAAAGTAGGGGTGAATCTGCAGAAAGGACAAATTCTTTATCTGCAGGCGGCTACAGAAAACCGGGAAATCGCTTTAGAAGTTGTAAAACAGGCCTTTGAAATGGGCGCAAAAGATGTTATTGTGGAATGGAATGATCCAGAATTAAATCATTTAAGGGCTAAATACGCTGATGAAGCAACTTTACGAGAAGTGCCGGAATGGAAAAAAGAAGCTGTGGATTACTATCTTCGTCAGGGTGCTGCCCAGATGGGACTGGGTACCACATATCCTGATTTAATGAATGATGTAGATCCTGCTAAAGCTAAGGCCATCGGTCTTGCTGGCAATGATTTGCGTAATGTCATCCGTGCCTATATTCATAAAGGTGTTCTGCAGTGGACTGGCACGGCACTTCCTAATAAAGAATGGGCGAAAAAAGTTTATCCTGAATTGAGTGAAGAAGAAGCTTATGAAAAACTGGCAGACAATATTATGGAAATGGTCAGAGTTGATGAAGACAGTGATCCAGTGGAAAACTGGAAGCAGCATTGTGAAAATCTTTCCAGAAGATCCAAATGGCTCAATGAGAAACAATTTGACAGCCTGCATATCACAACAGAATTAGGTACAGATATTGAAATTCGTTTAGTAAAAAATCATATTTGGACAAGTGCGGCTGATATGGGAGAGGCAACAACACCTGTTTATGTCGCTAATATTCCTACTGAAGAAGTATTTACTGATCCGGATAAATATCATGTCAATGGCGTTGCCGTTGCCAGCCGTCCATTGAATATGGGTGGAAAACTTGTAGAAGGCTTTGCATTAACATTTGAGAATGGCCGCTGTGTTAAAGCCACTGCAAAAGCAAATGTAGAAAATTTGCTGGATACAATTAATCAGTCAGAGGCAAGCCATTATTTAGGTGAAGTGGCACTGGTTTCTAAACAATCACCAATTACTAAAATGGAACGCGTATTTTTCAATGGTTTAATTGATGAAAATGCAGCCAGCCATTTAGCACTTGGGGCAAGCTTCCCAACCAATGTCAAAGGCGGTACTAAAATGACAGTGGAAGAATTAGATAAGATTGGCGTTAACTCTGCTGTCAACCATAACGATTTTATGATTGGTACGCCTGATATGAAAGTAGTTGGCAAGTATGATGATGGCCGTGAAGAATTAATTATGGAACACGGAGATTTTGTAATTTAAAAAATATTTCTTTTCAATCGATGGAAAGTATGCTATTATATGTTAGCAGCGCCGATATAGTTTAAAGGTAAAACAGAGCAATGGTAATGCTCAGCTCCCGGTTCAATTCCGAGTATCGGCACCATCGGAAAATAAGCCCTGATTTAATCAGGGTTTTTAAATACAAAAGTGAAAAGTTAAATGCTGCTGTATTGGAGAATATGAAAAAGCGTATTGGCTGTAATGATGTTTATGATCTCCCCTATCGCAAACGTGAAGTATGCAAAATTCAAATCTCAGCTGCGGCTTAACAGATAACCATTGAGAACTTTATGAAGGGAGGCAGTTTTACAGCTGCTCTTTTTCTGTTGAGGGTATCAATGGTAAAATTTATATGGAAACGCATTCAAAAAAAGAATGTTTTTTAGAATAGACTATGCTATAATATGGGCATAAGGAAGGTGAAATTATGATAGATTATCAAATAATTGAAAAATTTCATCAAGGGATGTGTTTAGATGCGTATAAAGTTTTTGGTGCGCATTTTGAATGTGTGAACAGTATCAATGGCGTACGCTTTACTGTCTGGGCGCCAGCTGCTGTTTCTGTCAGCGTCATTGGTGAATTTAATGATTGGGACGGTCAGGCAAATGTGATGCAGAGAACTGAGAAAGACGGCAGTATCTGGACGGCATTTGTTGAAGGTGTCCATGAATTTGAAATGTACAAATATCGCATACAGACACGTGACGGACGTACTGTTGAACGGTCTGATCCATATGCTTTTTATAGTGAACTGCGTCCAGGAACTGCCTCAAAAGTTTATGATATTGAAAAGTTCCCTTGGAATGACGGACAATGGATGCAGTATCGTACGCGCAATTTTGATCGTGCTTTAAATATTTATGAAGCCCATATGGGATCCTGGAAACTGAAAAAAGAAGCAACTGAAGAGGAGGACGGAGAGTTCTTTTCTTATGAGGAAATGGTAGAACAGCTGATTCCATATGTGAAGGAAATGGGTTATACACATATTGAATTAATGCCTTTGGCAGAACATCCATTTGATGGCTCCTGGGGTTATCAGGTCACAGGATATTTCAGTGCGACAAGCCGCTATGGCAATCCTAAACAGCTGATGCACTTTATTGAATGCTGCCACCAGGAAGGCATAGGCGTTATTATGGATTTTGTGCCTGCCCACTTTGTTAAGGATGCGCATGGTTTATATGAATTTGACGGCAGCTGTCTGTATGGTTATCCAGATGATTACCGCCGCTACAGCGAATGGGACACGGTTTATTTTGATTTAGGCAGAGAGGAAATTCGCAGCTTTATGATGAGCAGTGTTGATTTCTGGATGCGCTATTTCCACATGGATGGTATTCGTTTTGATGCGGTTTCCAATTTGATTTTCTGGAAAGGCAATAAAAATTTGGGATTGAATGATGGCGCTGTTGATTTTATGAAACGCTGCAATTATCATACCCATGAACAGTTCCCTACAGTTATGACCATCGCCGAGGATTCTTCTGATTATCCAAATGTTACAAAGCCTACGGTTGAAGGCGGATTGGGCTTTGATTATAAATGGGATTTAGGCTGGATGAATGATACGTTAAAATATATGGGAAGAGATCCAATTTACCGGCAGTATCATCATAATGATTTTACATTCTCTATGGCATACTTCTATTCTGAAAAATTTATTTTGCCATTCTCTCATGATGAGGTTGTCCATGGTAAAGGAACGATTATTGATAAAATTCATGGAGATTTTGATGCGAAATTTGCTCAGCTTAAAACACTTTATGTCTACATGATGACGCACCCTGGCAAGAAGCTGAATTTCATGGGTAATGAACTGGGTGAATTTAAAGAGTGGGATGAGAAAAAAGCGTTGGGCTGGAATATTTTAAAGTATCCTGCACATGATGCTTTCCACCATTTTATTAAAGATTTGAATCATTTGTATAAGCAAAGCAATATGCTCTATACGATGGACTATCAGTATGAAGGCTTTAAATGGATGATGGTGGACAATAATACCCAGAGTTTATTTGGCTACACACGTCAGGATGCTGGAGATAACACAATGCTTGTTGTGATGAATTTTACACCGAATAAACATGAAGGCTTAAGAATGCCTGTACCAATTCCTGGTTTCTATCGTGAGGTGCTCAATACCGACCGTGATATCTATGGCGGAGCGAACATGCTCAATGAAAAAGTACTCGAAAGTGAAGAGGTTGCCTGCATTAAAGAAGAAGATTCGATTGTAATGAACTTGGGCTCATTCGCTGCAGCTGTATTTGTTCTGGATAAGAAAAAAGAGCGTAAAAAAGCAAAGAAAAAGGTTGCGGCTAAGAAGAAAGAGAGTACTGGCGAGAAAAAATCCAAAGAAAAAAAGGAAACTGTAAAGAAAGAAGCAGAGAAAAAAACAAAAACGGAAAAAAAGAAAACCTCTTCTTCTGTAAAAAAAACAAAGGCTGATGAAAATTAAGCTGAAAAGACCGGACGGAGTTATAGATTCCGGTCCTTTTTTTGAAAAATTTGAACTTAAAAGTATTGAACTTTACAATACTTTTTATAAATAAAGGTTGAATTTATCAGCACATCTTGATATAATGGCAGAGCGAGAAAAAGGAGAGATGAGAAAGTATGTTTAGCAGTAAAGAAGATTTTCAGCTGGAGTTCTCAAAAAGAATTGTAGAACTTTATGGACGTACCATCGAAGAAAGCCATGTAACAGAAAAATTTATGGTTTTGGAATCTATGGTTCGAGACTACGCTTCTATTAATTGGGCTGCAACCAAGGAAAGAGTAGCTCGTAATCAGCAGAAACAAATGCATTACTTTTCAATGGAGTTTTTGCTTGGCCGTTTGCTCGTCAACAATATGATGAATCTTGGCATTTACGACATTGCCAAAGAAGGCTTAGCAGAATTCGGTATCAATATTCATGAATTGGAAGAATTAGAATCAGATGCTGGATTAGGTAATGGCGGTTTAGGCCGTTTAGCAGCCTGCTTCATGGATTCTTTAGCCTCTATGGGCTTACCTGCTCAGGGGAATACGATTCGATATGAATATGGATTGTTCAAACAGAAAATCATTGATGGATATCAGGTAGAAATTCCTGACCAGTGGATGAAAATCGGTAATGGCTGGGAAGTTCGCAAACCAAAACATGCGACAGATGTTAAATTCTATGGTCATGTTAATGTGTCATATAATTCAGATGGCTCTATGAGCTTTGATCACGTGGATGCGGAATGTGTCCGTGCGGTTCCTTATGATATGCCAATTGTTGGCAATGATACCACAGTAACGAATACTTTGCGTTTATGGTGGCCAGAAGCTTCTGACAATACGCCTCACAATAAGGATTTCCGTCAGTATATTCAGGAAGTGCGGGATATATCTCAGACACTTTATCCTGATGATTCAACACAGGCAGGACGTACCCTTCGCTTAAAACAGCAGTATTTCTTTGTATCCGCTGGTCTTGCAGCGATCGTCAGAGAACATTTGCGTATTTATGGTACAATGGATAACTTCCATGAAAAACATTCAATTCAGCTGAATGATACTCATCCGGTTCTGGTTATTCCTGAACTGATGCGTATTTTGATGGATGAACATCATATGGATTGGGATAAAGCCTGGTATATCGTAAGTCATACCTGCGCTTACACAAACCATACAATTTTAGCCGAAGCATTAGAAAAGTGGCCAATTTCTGTTTTACAGCCATTGCTGCCACGTATTTATATGATTATTGAAGAAATTAACCGCCGATTCACACAGTTTGCCCGTTCTAAGACAAATGATGAATCTAAAGTATATAAGATGTCTATTATTAAAGATGGACAGGTGCATATGGCGCATTTGGCAATCGCTGGTTCTTACAGTGTCAATGGTGTTGCGGCATTGCATACACAGATTTTGAAAAATCAGGAAATGAAAGAATTCTATGAACTTTATCCTGATAAATTTAACAACAAAACAAATGGTATCACACATCGCCGCTGGCTGGCTTATGGCAACCCTCAGCTGACCAGTTTGATTAATGATACGATTGGCAGTGAATGGATCAAGCATCCTGAACATTTAGAAGATTTAATGCGTTACGTTGATGATCCTGATGTACAGAACAGATTCCTGGCAGTTAAACGTGAAAGAAAGCAGATCCTTGCAGATTATATTAAGGAACATAATGGCATTGAAGTCGATATTAATTCTATTTTCGATGTCCAGGTTAAACGTTTGCATGCTTATAAACGTCAGTTATTAAATGTGCTGCACATTATGTATCTCTATCGTGAAATGAAAGACAATCCAAATTTCAGAATTTATCCAAGAACTTTTATCTTTGGCGCAAAAGCCGCTCCGGCTTATTTCTTTGCGAAAAAGGTAATTAAGCTGATTAACAGTGTTGCGGACGTTGTTAATAACGATCCGGAAACAAACCAGTTCTTAAAAGTTGTATTCATTGAAAACTATGGCGTAACTCTGGCAGAGAAAATTATGCCTGCAGCTGATGTTTCTGAACAGATTTCTACGGCAGGAAAAGAAGCCAGCGGTACCGGCAATATGAAATTCATGATGAATGGTGCAATCACACTTGGTACAATGGATGGTGCCAATGTGGAAATTTCTGAACGTGTCGGACAGGATAACTGTGTGATCTTTGGTTTAAGAGATCATGATATCAGCTATCTTGCTCAAAGCGGTACTTATAAAGCATGGGATTACTACCACAAGGACTATAAAGTTAAACGTGTTGTAGACTCATTGATGGATGGCACTTGGTCATCTAATCGTGATGAATTCCGTGCAGTATTTGAAGAACTGATGAACCGTAATGATGAATACTTCCTGTTAGCTGATTTCCAATCTTATGTGGAAGCGCAAAGACAGGTTGAAGCATATTACCGTGATACTTCCCGTTGGGCACATATCTGTCTGGTGAATATTGCTAAGTCCGGTTATTTCTCAAGTGACCGTACCATCCAGCAATATGTGGATGATATCTGGCATATTGAACCAGTTAAGGATTAATTCTTCGGGCTGCAGTGAAAACTGCAGCTCTTTTTTAAAATTGCGCTGGAGGAATGGAAGAAGTGTGGTATAATATATTACAAATGTTGAGGTGAAACGTGTGAATTCAGGAAAAGCAAATTTAAGTGCATATTTGGATGATTATTGTTTAATTAGTGCTTACTTGTCAAAATATTATTATGAAGGAAAAAGCTCAGTATTCCGTCTTCGGGACAACCGGCATGGTACATTGATTGATTTGCCGATTTTAAAAACTTATGACAGCCGTCAAAGCGGTTATACTGTTTATAAGCTGCAGCTTAAGGAACCGCTGATTATTGGTGAAGAATATGACGTCGTAGACGCTTATGGTCTCTCCTGCCCACTGGTGTATGGCCGTATTGTCAGACTGCCTGAATTTGATCAACAATTCAGCTGTCCTGATGCTCAGTTAGGTGCGATTTACTCTAAGGAAAAAACAACTTTCCGGGTTTGGGCGCCCACAGCAACCAAATGTAAAGTAGAATTTGTTTTAAATAATCGCTCACTCACATACCGTATGCAAAGAAAGGAACGCGGTATTTTTGAGGTAGATGTGCCTGAAGATTTGGATAATGCCAGCTATACATTTTTAGTACGAAACAGTGAAGACTGGCAACAGGCAATTGATCCTTATGCATTGGGCTCTTTATCCAATGCCAAACGCAGTGTTGTGATTGATCCTGAAAAAATTAAGGTGGATCTGAAAAAAGAATGTCTGCCGCCTTTTGAAAAATATACGGATGCCATTATTTATGAAATGAGTGTCCGTGATTTCACCTGGATGAAAGAGGGCGGATTTAAATATCCGGGAAAATTCCTGGGACTGACTGAAGAAGGAACTCATCTGCCAGATGGCGGCGTCACGGGGCTGGATTATTTAAAAGAATTGGGTATTACTCATGTGCAGTTAATGCCAATTGCCGATTTTGCGACAGTGGATGAAGATCATCCCGAGGTATATTATAACTGGGGCTATGATCCCGTGCAGTATAGTGTTCCAGAGGGCAGCTATGCAACAAATCCAAGAGACGGTTATTGCCGTATCATTGAATTAAAACAGATGATTGCCAAATTCCATGAGAATGGCATCAGAGTCATTATGGATGTCGTATACAATCATATGCATGATCGCTATAAAACGGCTTTCGAGAAAATTGTTCCAAGCTATTATTTCCGTCATGGACCTAATGGGGAATTATCCAATGGTTCTTTCTGCGGCAATGATATTGCTTCATCAAAACCAATGGTCAGAAAATATCTGATTGAATCGTGCTTGCGCTGGGTTAAGGAATATGGTATTGACGGATTCCGTTTTGATTTGATGGGTATTATTGACATAGATACAATGAACATGATTGTAGAGGCGTGCCGTAAAGTAGACAGTCATCTGATGTTCTATGGAGAAGGCTGGAATATGCCTACCATTTTAGATGAGAATATGAAATCATCCATTACCAATCATTTAAAGCTGCATCATATAGGGTTCTTTAATGACCGTTTCCGCAACATTATCAGAGGTCCAAATGGTGCGGAGAATTTCTTTGAAAAAGGCTATAGCGGCGGAAATACTTATCTGACGCATGATGCGGCCACTGTTTTATTAGGCTGCGATTATTTAAGTGATCCATGGCGGTCGATTAATTATATTGAATGCCATGATAATGAAACATTCTGGGATAAACTGAAAGCAAGCAATAATTCAGATCCAAGAGAGAGAATGTACACACGCATGAATTTATCCAATGCCTTGGTTATATTGAGTCTGGGCGTACCGTTTATACACAGCGGTCAGGAGTTCTGCCGGACAAAGTATGGCGAGCACAATACGTATAACCGTCCGGACACCATCAATCAGATCAACTGGTATCGAAAAGATCAGCATATGGATCAGGTTAACTTTGTCAAGGACATGATTCGTGTTCGCAAGTCTTTTGCCTGTTTCCGGCTGGACAGCGCTGATTTAGTGCGCCGTCATTGTCATGTCGAAGAAATTGATTATCGCATGGTTGCTTTAACTTATGATTATCCGATGGGTGATTACGACCAGGTCAAGGTTTTTGTCAACCCATCTGAAAAGGCTTATCCGATTCATTTAGGAGAGGGCCGATATGAATTAATTAGTGATATGAGAGGATGGGTTCAAGAGCCGCTTGCCTATCAGGAAGTCATTGCTCTGCCTGTCAGTATTATGGTGATTGCCAGAAAGGTCCAGTAATTTGCTGGTCTTTTTTGGCCGAAAGGAGAAAAAATGAAGCTGATTGTCGGACTGGGAAATCCCGGTAAAGAATATGAAAAAACAAGACATAATTGTGGCTTTCGGGTCATTGAGAAACTTGAGGAAACACTTGGCGTTAAGTGTGATAAAGTTAAGTTTCAGGGACTTTACACTAAATGCAAGTATCACGGTGAAGATCTGATTTTATTGAAACCAACGACCTTTATGAATTTATCGGGTCAGTCTCTTGCCGAAGCAATGCGCTTTTTTAAACTGGAAGCCAAAGATATTATTGTGATTTATGATGACCTGGATACAGCGGTTGGAAAAATACGTTTGCGAGAAACTGGCAATCCCGGCGGACATAATGGCATGAAAAATGTGATTGCTCATTTAGGGACAAAGGATTTCTGCCGAATTCGTGTAGGCATCGGCCGTGATATGGAAATGATGATTATCGATTATGTTTTAAAAAAGATACCAAAGGCGGATGAGAAACTCATGAATGAGGCATTTGAGAAGGCGCGTGATGCCGTATTATTAAGTATTGATAAAGGTTTTAATCAGGCGATGAATCAGTATAATTAGGGAGGTACCTATGCATTTACTGACTAATTTAATTAAAGATAATCCAGCACTGCAAGTGCTGAAAGCTGGCCGGGGAAAATTGGTGACATCATATATCAATGATGAGGCATATTTGCTGGCTGGCGCTTTTTGGTCTTCACCAAAAACTTATATTGTTGTGAAAAGCAATTTATATGAAGCCCAGCAATTCTATCAGGCGATGAAAACATTTTTGGACGATCAATGCTGCTTTTATCCTTTTGATGAATCAGTTCGTATGGAGATCCTGGCTGAAAGTCCGGAAATGCTGGCTGAAAGAATGAGTACCTATGAAGCTTTGAGAAGCGGCAAACCAACGGTCATTGTAACACATACAAATGCTGTTTTGCGCCATATTCCAAGTCCGGAAGTTTATCAGAGCTTCTGTTTAAAATTAGAAGTTGGCATGCGCATGGATATGCGGGACCTGCAAAAAAAACTGACAGAAGCAGGATATCAGTATATTCTGAATGTTGATCAGCCTTTTTATTTCAGCCATCGCGGGGGCATTATTGATGTTTATTCAATCAATTATCCGCATCCCATCCGTGTAGAGTTTTTTGATGATGAAATTGACAGCCTGCGCTTCTTTGATGAAAATACACAGCGAACAATTGAAAATACGTCCTCAGTCACTATCATTCCGGCAACAGAACTGCTTTACAAGGATGAAGAAATTGAAGCTGCGATTGAACGCATTGAAGATGTTTATCTGAACTGTTATCAAATGCTGGAACCGGAAAGACAGGATGATCTGGAAAATTATTTTGATATTGATATGGAAAATCTCAGACATCATGACACTACGCCGTCAATGACAAAATATTATGCCTATTTCCAGCATGATGCTTCAATATTGGACTATGCTTTGGAGGCTGTTATTGTTCTTTCAAGTTATTCGGCTGTCAAAGAAAATGAGAAAATGGTGAATGAGGAAATTCATAGCTATCAGTTGGAAATGTTTGAAGAGGGACGGATGGTTCGCGGCCTTGATCTTCTGGCCAATCTGGAAACCTTACTTGCCGGCAAAAAGAAGATAGTTGAAGTAGAGAACTTCAAGACAGATCCTAAGCAGGTGGTTTTTAATGCGCGCTCTATTGATCCATTTAATAGTTCCACCGAGGAAGAAGTCGTTAAACGTTTGCGGGATTTTCTGGCTGTTTCCAAAGTGCTCGCAGTGCTTGATAATGAGCGGCTGATTCGTAAAATGGCTGATCTTTGTGAAGAATACCATATCCCAGTGCATTATTATGAAGAAGAAGGTTATCTGCATCAGGGACTGAATCTGTTTGAAGGCACACTGGGCATGGGCATCGATTTAGGTGATGAAAAAATTACGATTTTGACCTCCCGGGAGCTTTTTGGACAGAGCACCACCAGAAAGCATCCATTTGTAAAATATAAGAATGCGAAAGTTTTAAAGAATTTTGAGGATTTGCAGGAAGGCGATTATGTTGTTCATGATGTTCATGGCATTGGCCAGTATTTAGGCATTAAGACGCTTGAAGTCAGTGGTAATCATAAAGACTATCTATATATTGCTTATCGCGGCAATGATGTTTTGTATATTCCAGTAGAACAATTCAAAATGATTCGTAAATACACATCCAAAGAAGGCCGTGTTCCTAAAGTAAATAAACTGGGTTCAACGGAATGGGCGAAAACAAAACAGCGCATCAAAAAGAAAACAGATGACATTGCCGAAAAGCTGATTGAGATTTATGCAGAACGAATGGCAAGGCCTGGATATGCCTTTAGTGAGGATGATAGCGATCAGCGCCAGTTTGAAGATGAGTTTGGTTATGAACTGACGGATGATCAGGTGATTGCAACACAGGAAATCAAACATGATATGCAGCAGCCGCGGCCAATGGATCGTTTGTTATGCGGAGATGTTGGCTTCGGTAAAACGGAGGTTGCGTTAAGAGCTGCTTTTAAAGCCGTTGAAAACGGCAAGCAGGTAGCTTTTCTATGTCCGACAACTATCTTATCCAGCCAGCATTATCGTACAATGAGTGAGCGATTCAAGTCATTCCCGGTTGAAATTGCAATGTTAAATCGATATGTTTCCAGAAAGCAGCAGAAAGATATTTTAGAGAAATTAAAACAGGGACAAATTGATATTTTAGTAGGGACCCATCGTATTCTAAGCAGCGATGTTGTGTTTAAGGATATTGGTTTATTAATTATTGATGAAGAACAGCGTTTCGGTGTCCGTCATAAAGAAAAGATTAAAGAAATGAAACAGACCATTGATGTTTTAACCCTGACTGCCACTCCTATTCCAAGAACACTGCAAATGTCATTAATGGGCATCCGCGGACTTTCCACCATCAATACACCGCCTAAAAACAGATATCCAGTACAAACTTTTGTTGTTGAGAAAAGTCCGGCCTTAATCAAGCAGGTTATTGAAAGAGAGCTGGCCCGGGATGGTCAGGTTTTCTACCTGTATAACCGGACGGAAGATATTGTTCGTGTAGCGAATGAAATCGCCGCCATGATTCCTAACGCTAAAGTAGGTATTGGCCATGGTAAAATGACAAAAGAAGCATTGGAAGATGTGATGGCGCAGTTTGTCAATAAAGAGTTTAATATTCTTGTCTGTACAACAATCGTCGAAACAGGAATTGATATTCCTAATGCCAATACAATGATTGTCGAAGATGCGGATCGATTTGGATTATCCCAGCTTTATCAGATTAAGGGCCGGGTAGGACGTTCTAACCGTCATGCTTATGCATACCTGCTTCACCGCCCAAATAAACAGATGAATCCGGAAGCGGCAAAACGTTTAAAGGCAATTAAAGAATTTACTGAACTTGGCAGTGGCTATAAGATTGCGATGCGAGATTTAAATATCCGTGGTGCAGGTGATATTTTGGGAGGCGAACAGGCGGGATTTATTGACACCGTTGGCTTTGACATGTTTATGCGCATTCTTCAGGAAAGTATCGATGAAAAATCTGGAAAGAAGTCCGAACCAGAGGCAGAAGTGCCAAGTATGCCAATCAGTGCTGATGCCTATATTCCTGAAAATTATGTAAACAGCGATTTAGAAAAGCTGCGGCTCTACCAACAGCTTCAGGAAGCAAATGATCTTTCTAAACTGGATGCGACAAAGGCTGAGTTTATTGACCTTTATGGTAAACTGCCTAGAGAAGTAAACAACCTGGTTCAGAAAAGAGAATTGGATATTTTAGCGAGCAATGCAAGTGTTGCTTCAATCACTGAAAACAGTGAAGAGGCAGAAATTGTATTTAGCCCTGAGGCCTCACTGCATATTGATGGCGAAGCTTTACTAATGTTAGTGACGCAAATTTCCAAATCCATAAAGATTGCTTATCGTTTTAATCAGATATCACTGAAATTTCCTAAAGTTGGAAATTTCCTGGAACAGATGAACTTATTTTTAAGACAGAAGGACAGATTTATCCATTAAACGCAAAGAGTTGGGAAAAGACCCAGCTCTTTTTTTTAAATAAATTGAACTTTTTAGCACTCAAGTATTGACAGTGCTAAAAAATGTGCTATAATATAATTGTCAAGTGAGGAAGCACTTGATAAAAAAATATATCAGATTAGCACTCGAAACAAAAGAGTGCTAAAATAAGAAGGGGATGTTATTATGAGGTATTTTCCAAACAGATGGACTTTATTTGATAATGATGATTTCTTTGAAGGCTTCCAGTCATCGAACACAGCACAAATGATGGACTGTGACATGAAAGAAACTGAAAATGAATTGCAGGTAATGTTAAATTTGCCTGGTTGTCGAAAAGAGGATATTTGTATGTCTCTTGAAGATGGTTATTTGAATATTGAAGCTGTTAATAACGGCAGTAATGAAGTACAGGATGAAGACGGACACTGGATTCGTCGGGAAAGATTCATGGGCACCTATCAAAGATCTTTCTATGTAGGTGAAAACCTGACAGAGAATGATATCCATGCTTCCTATAAAGATGGTGTTTTGCAAATTGACATACCTAAAAAAGAAGAAATACCAGCACGCAATATAAAATTGATTTCAATTGATTAATTGGCACATACTAAATATGAAAAAGGAGATGTTATTATGAAGTATTATCCAAACCGCTTTAATCTGTTTAATGATGACTTATTTGAAAACTTTTTTACGCCTGATACAAGCAAGGCCATGGCTTGTGATATTAAAGAAACAGAGGATACTTATCAGTTAGCTATGAATGTTCCAGGTTTTAACAAAGAAGATTTAAGTATGTCTCTTGAAGACGGATATCTGACTGTTTTGGCAAGTCATACAGATGATAAGAAAGAAGAGCAGGGACGTTGGATCCGACAGGAGAGATATACTGGTTCTTATCAGCGCTCATTCTATGTAGGCAAAAATATCACAGAAGAGGATATTCATGCTTCTTATAAAAATGGCGTTCTGGCTATTGAAGTTCCAAAGCATGTTCAGAAGACAGTGGAAACTAAGAAAATGATTCCAATCGAATAAACAAAAATGGTGTAACAAAAATATAAATTGTTACACCTTTTTGTTTGTTCATGCTGAACTGTGCTCTTATATGTATAAGAGCGCTTATGCCTTTAGTCTGATCATTTTAATAAAAGCATTAAGCAGGAAAAAATCATTGATAATGAAAAAGTTGTAACAGCGTTCACTGTTACAACTTTCCTTTTTTATTCAACAACTTTAACGTTAGCAGCCTGTGGACCGCGAGCACCTTCAGTGATGTCGAAAGTTACTTTCTGACCTTCTTCAAGTGTTTTGAAGCCATCAGCCTGAATTGAAGAATAATGTACGAATACATCAGCTTTTCCTTCAACTGAAATAAATCCGTAACCCTTTTCTGAGTTAAACCATTTTACTGTACCTGTGTTCATTTTTTTATCTCCTTTTTATTATTTCGAATTTCTTTCTATACATTATTCCGTCTAGCAAGTTAATTTCAAGATTTAGATTTATAAGATATAGATAAAAATTACATAGTAATTATACCAGTTTTTTGAAAATAAGCAAGGCTTACATTCAAAAAAATAAAAAATCAACAAAGAAATAAAAGAATATCAAAAATAATGTGACATTTTGGGTAAAAACGAACAAGAACATTGAGATAGAATGTAAATCCAGTATGAAAAGGCACGAACTTTAGCAGTTCGTGCCAATTGTCTTTATTCAGTTTCTGGCAAAGGATCTGGTTCCGGATCAGGCGTAGGCTCAGGCTCAGGATCCGGCTGTGGATCTGGTGTTGGCTCCGGATCAGGTGTTGGTTCCGGCGTAGGTGTAGGGTCCGGTTCCGGATCAACAGGTGCAGTGATTTCCGGATTGCGCAGAACAAAATGAATTTCATTTCCGCCTGGATTCAATGTATTTTTAGACAGCACTGAACCGGCTGAAATAGAGGCGCTGACAAATGTCGCATCACTTTGAATTTCTGAGCCATCTTCGGAGCTGAATGAACATGACATATAATAACCATCAGGCAACTCATAATCTACGTTGCTGCACCAATTCTGGATACTTGCATAACTTTGACCATAGAAGCTAGGAACGGTTGTGTATCTATTAGTGCTTTGTGATTCATAAGTTTCTGGTTCTTCATAATAATATATGCCATCATCGTTATCTATATAATTGATACTCTCACTGCTTAAATCATCAAAGGCAACGTTCGCATTGAAAGCAAAGGTATTGGTTGGCAATGGATAAGATTCAAGACCAAGTACGCGGCGAATATCGCGCGTTGTATTGGCAAGAGAATACTCATAAGGGTGATAGAAATAAATATTCATGCTTGTATAAGAAGGAACATGTGTATCATCATAACCCTCAATTGTTTTCATTTGAATACTTAAAGCGGATAAATCTCCATATTTTGATGAACTGTTCAAACTTGTCAGCATCTGAAACAGTCCATACATCTGGCTTGTAGGTAAGTTTGTCTGGACATTATTGCCAACGACACTTAAAAGCTTATCGACATTGAGAGCCCCGGCACTGGAAGCTGCTTTACGTAAAATACCCTGAATAACTAATTGTTGGTTTAAACCACGGTCAATATCGCCGCGAGGCAATGTTTTTCTATGTCTTGCCAGCGCTAATGCTTCTTCACCGTTTAACGTCTGTAAACCGGCTTCTAAAGTAATGGCATCTGCCGTGTCGCTGGAATCTTGCTCTGTGAACGAAAATGGAACATCTACTTCGATGCCGCCCAGGGCATCAACGAGATCGACAACGGCAAAGAAGTTGACCTTAACATAATAATCAATATTGATATCAAAGGCATTTTCCAGCGAATCAATCGTACATTGAACGCCGCCGCTGCCTGAATGAGTGATTTTATCACTGAAACCACGGCAGGTTACTGGCAGGTAAGTATCTCTAGGAATAGAATTTAAAGATAACTTCATAGTTTGCGGATTAAAAGTCGCCAGCATGATTACATCGGCATTGGCAGCCTCGTTTAGATTGCCGCTGCGAATATCAACACCGTTAATTAAAATTGTAAAAGGTTCTTTCGATACATCGATATTGGAAGACTGCGAAAGCGCAATAATTTTAGTGAATGTTGCGGCTTTTTTCGTCTGTTCTGAAAATTCTGGATAAATTTCTGTGAGCGTTGCGACTGCCTGTTGATCAAGCAGAATAGCATCTACTTTACCATCTATAAAATCTTTATAGGCATCAAGATAACTGCTGTATTGGCAAAGTGTAAAATCAGAGATTTTCATATCCTTTTTTTCTATTTCTTCCAAAAGCATGTCATACATGGTTACAGAAGTTGAAGGCTGGACGGCAATTGATTTTCCTTTCAAATCCTCCAGGCTTTCTTCAGGGGCATCTGATAAAACATAGACAGATGAAGTAACAATATCACCGCTGTTGGTAGAGATTGAATCCATCGTTCTGACAGCACGGAAATAAATATAATCACAAAAAGTAACTCCCAGACCAAAAATGATGGCAAATACAATACAAGTTATCTGGGATTTTTTCATTTTTCTGAATTTGAACAGTGTTGCAAGCGTGATTAGCAGTAAATCAATGATGACTAATAGACTAATCAAATACCAGCGAAAGCCAAACAGTGGGTAAACATTTAAAAGTATCGCTCCGATAATGGTCATTAATGTCGGAAATATATAGGCAGCTTTCTGCCAATTATCTATAGTGTTCCATTTTTTAAAGTCTATCTTAGCCAAGATCAGATTCCTCCTTTATTTCTACATCATCATCTTTTAAATGGGCAACAATGATAGCGTTTGAAAACTTTTCCTGAATTTCGTTAAGCACCTGTTTATCAAGGATAAAACATTCATAGGTTACTTTTTCCTGATAATCTTTTAAGATAATATCAATGTGTCTGGTTTTAAGCAGATGATCCATTTGTCGAATAAAATGGTAATCAAACTGCAGGGAATAGTAAGGTGCTTTGATTTTTGTAACGATATCTGCTTCAGCCAGCGTTTCTGCAGTGCTTTGACTGTAAGCTCGGACTAGTCCTCCGGCACCAAGTTTAATTCCGCCAAAATAACGGACAACAATAGCCAGAATATGATCCAGATTGTTTTTTTCCAGAACATTTAAAATAGGCATGCCGGCAGTTTTTGACGGTTCACCATCATCACTGGCTTTCTTAAATGCATCAATGCAATAAGCATAGCAGTAATGAGTAGCACCAGGATATTCCTCACGGGCCATTTCCAGATAAAAGGGAACATCAGATACATCACTGACAGGAATAAGTATTCCAATAAAGCGGGATTTATTAATAACGATTTCATGTTCGACCTGATTTCTGATTGTTCTTGGCATAAAGACTCCTCCGATGTTCTTTATTATAGAGGATTCGCTGTCGAAATGAAAGCGAACCATTAAAAAAAAATAAGAAATTGCTGATTTTGTCAATTCCAAGTAAAAAAGACAACATTTTACATTGGATTTGTGGTATTATAAAGAGCGATAAGGAGGAGATGAAAATGGCAAGAATTGCAATACTAGCGGACAGTGGCTGTCAGATGAAAAGTACAGATGGTATTTATATTGTTCCGCTTCAGGTCAGCATTGGAACCGAGAGTTATCAGGATGGTGTAACCATTGATTCCCTGACGGTGTTTCAAAGGATGCAGAGTGATCCCGAATGCATGCCAAAGACATCACAGCCTTCCAGCGGCGATATTGTTGCGGCCCTGACAAAAATTAAAGAAGAAGGATACGATGAGGTTGTTGCTGTTACAATTGCAACTGGACTAAGTTCAACACTGTCCGGGGTAAAAATGGCAGCTGATATTGTAGATATCCCTGTCCGTTTGGTTGATTCCAAAGGAACAGCAGGCAATCAGCGTTATTTGGTAGAAACAGCAAAACGTTATGTAGAAGAAGGAAAATCCAGTGAGGAAATTGCCAGCCGTCTGGAAAAACTTGTTGAGCATTCAGCGACGGTTATTATGGCCCCTAATCTGAAACATCTGAAAAGAGGGGGCAGGATTACGCCTGCGGTGGCAGCTCTGGCAGGTATGTTAAAGATTGTGCCAGTCATGAAACTGAATTTATCTCTGGGTGGAAAAATTGATACCTTAACTAAAGTCAGAACCATTAAAAGAGCCAAAGTTGCGATGGTTGAGGATATGATCAAAAATGGTGTAAACAGCAGTGATTATGTCGTAACGGTTGAACATGTGCTTTGTGAGCAGCAGGCTCAGGAATTGATGGATGAGATTCGTGAAAAAATAGGGCAGAGTATTAAAATTCATTTTGATTTACTGCCATCCGTTGTTGGTGCCCATATGGGCATAGGCGGTATGGGATTACAATATATAAAAAAAGCAAGTGATTAAGGAGGAAGCTGATTCATGCGTTATTTTGCAACCTTAGGACCAAACAGCCATTCTGTTCAGGCGTTGATTGAACTTTTTAAAGCAGGAATGACGGGAATTCGTTTGAATCTGTCGCACGGAGATCTGCAGGATGCTAATCCCTGGATATTATCATTTGAAAAAGCGGCAGAAGCTTTAAAAAAAACAGATTATGACCTTTTGCTGGATCTTAATGGTCCCGAAGTCCGCATTGGCGCATTAAAACAGTCTCAGCTTTTAAATCCTGATGATATGTTTCTAATTGGTGAACAGGGACTTTCTGTTCCTGATGAAGTTTTTGGTGTGCTTTGTGAAGGCGATTATGTGTTGTTAGATGATGGACGTATTCGCTGTGTCTGTACAGAAGTAAAAACGTCTTCTGCCCAACTGCGCGTGCTCCGCGGCGGTTTGCTGTCCAGTCATAAAAGCCTCGCCATTGAAGGTAAGGAAATTAATCTGCCAACCTTGAGTGCTAAAGACTATGAGAATATCGCCGTCATGAAGAACTACCCGGTGACAGGTGTAATGCTGCCATTTGTGCGCAGTCAGAAAGATTTGATCAATCTGCGTCAGGCCTTAGATGCTGAGGGGTTAACGCATATCAGAATTTATGCGAAAATAGAAAATATGCAGGGAGTCAGAAATCTTCCTGATTTCATCGAGTACTGCGATGAAGTGGTCATTGCCAGAGGTGATCTTGGCAATGCTATGCCTATTTGGGAATTGCCGGCGGTTCAGAAAGATATTGCGGCGGTCTGTCGGCATTATCATAAACCTTTTATGGTTGTGACTCAGCTGTTAGATTCTATGATTGAACGGCCATCTCCAACCAGGGCAGAAGTATCGGATATTTTTAATGCTGTGCTTGATGGTGCCTCATCTTTGATGGTGACCGGCGAGACAGCGGTAGGAAAATATCCTGCATCCGTGATGCGTTATCTGGTTAATACTGGCAATGAGGCCATCATTTGGATGAAACGCCAACAAAAAAATAGTCATTAGATTTATATGATGCATGAATCTTCTTCTTTTGATCAGGAAGGAGATTTTTTATTAATTGGATCGCAGGAATGCCTTCATATTTGTCTGTATGAGATAATCTGGGTATGTTCTCATTTTCTATAAGCCCTTTTGCCAGCTGAAAAGCAGCTATTCCATTTAAATTCACTTGACAGGGCATGTCATTTTTACAAGGTAAATGTTATGCTTATCACAAAAGGAGTAAAAGGAGGCACTCACTTGTGGATCAACTGGCGACAGGAAAATTTATCACAAAAAATGAAAGAAACAAAATTTAACGCAAGAGCAGCCCTGTTTTCACCAGCAGACAGGGCGTATATGAAAGCCCCCGTCCTACGCCGGGTTATTCCTTTTCGGACGATCATTCGGTATTCAATCGGTTTTCAAGGTGCTGTTCACCTATGAACTAAGGTAAGTCTACACCTAAATGACCGCCAGCCCCGTATATCCATAAAGTCGGAAATCAGCCCGGAAAACTCCGTATTTCCACGCTCGCGGAAATATGGTAGAATGGAAGCACCGGAACGACAAATCGGAATTTGGAGGTGTGAATGATGAGCGTGTGCGAATGGTGTGATTATAAAGAAACCGAATGGCTACTGCATAAATCATTATATTGGTCTGTTTATTTAGCAGATGTACAGGATTATGTAGGCAGATGTATTTTGGTGTTGAATAGACATTGTGGAAGTCTTTCAGAACTGGATATTTCTGAATGGATTGAATTGAAAACAATTATAGACAGATTAGAATATATCTACAAGGACATATTAGGAGCTGAATTAAGTAATTGGAGTTGTTTATTGAATAACTTTTACAAAGAAGCAACACCAAATCCTCATTTGCATTTGCATGTGAGACCACGATATAAAAATGCAATATTAATTAACAATCACTCATACATAGATACCGAATTTGCTCATCACTATGCTCTAAAAAAAGAGGATCTATTACTTGATGATGATAAGCAAACCTTGTATGCACTAATGAAGAAACATTTTATTTTATAAATGCCAGTTTATCAAGCAGACAAGGAGGAAGAGCGTGGAACTATCCATACAAGAACGATTGAAAGGCCTGCGTGTGGAGCGTAGGCTGACACTGGAAAAGTAAACTGCATTATCACGAAAGACCTGTCCCGTTTCGTGCGGGAACATGTGATGGAATAGATATCCCCAACATTAATCCCGAAAGGAAGTCTTGAAAATCTGTCCCACCAAACATTGAGGAAAGCATGAACATGATCCCGCCCATGATAATTAAAATAAACCCAATAAACATTGTTTTAGTGTTTTTCAAGCCCTCCACTGATGTGTAACCCTGTCACTTTTTTACTTTATTGGAAGTACAAATGAAATAGATTTATTATCTGACAAAATTCCCCAGGAAATATTTTTATGAGGGATTGACAAAATGAAAATTAATAGTAAAATATTGGTGTTTTCAATGAGGTGACATTTAAGTGAAAACAAATGGAAGGAGCGTGGAGGTTTTGCGTCTAAGTACAAAGACGATTGCCGAAAATGCCATTATTGCCTGTATTTATGCCGTTTTGACACTTGCAATTGCACCGCTGGCATATTCTGAGGTTCAGTTCAGAATATCCGAAATCATTGTATTTTTAGCTTTTTACAATAAAAAATGGATTCCTGGACTGGTAATTGGGTGCTTTTTAGCTAATCTTGGATCACCTTTAGGATGGTTCGATTTAGTATTTGGCACATTCAGTACTTTGCTTGTGTGTGTATGTATGAACAAGGTCAAAAACAGATATTTAGCTGCTTTGTGCGGTGCGGTTATTACAGGAATTTTGGTAGGATATGAATTGCATCTTGCTTTTGGCATTCCCTTTTGGCTGAATGCTTTCTATGTTGGATTAGGGGAAGGTGCGGTTTTGATCATCGGTGCGGTTATTTTTGGATATATCGAAAGAAACCGGCGATTAAAGGCAATACTTCAGGAGGGCTAGTTCCCTCTTTTTTTATTATCCATGACAGGAATGCTTTTCATTTTTTTACAGAGGTGGTATAATAGGAGTATAGAAAAAGGAGGAAATAGAAATGCACAAATTAGGTATATCTTTATACCCTGAACATTCTACTAAAGAAAAAGACTGGGCTTATATGGAATTAGCTGCTAAATATGGTTTTAGCCGCATTTTCACATGTCTGCTTTCAGTCACAGAAACAAAAGAAGAAATCATTGCCAATTTCGGGGAATTCATGAGTAAAGCACATGAATTTGGCTTTGAGGTTGCCGTAGACACGAACCAGTTTGTTTTTGAACGTTTAGGTGCAAAACCTGGGGACATTAAAGTATTCGCAGATATGGGCGTAGATATCATTCGTCTGGATATGGATTTCGGTCTGATGGGAAATGTCCAGATTACACAAAACCCATACAACATTGCCATTGAGTTCAACGGCAGCAGCGATACAGACATTGAGCGTTTGATTGCTCATGGTGCTAATCCACACAATATGGTTATTTGCCATAACTTCTATCCTCAGCGTTATACGGGACTTGGATGGGACACTTTCTGCAAATTTAATGAGAACTGGAAAAAGACTGGCTTACGTTTAGCCGCATTTGTTTCCAGCAACAACACAGATACATTTGGCCCATGGCCAGTAAAAGCTGGACTTCCAACATGCGAGATTCATCGTGATCTGCCTATCGATGTACAGGCAAGACACCTGTTGGCAACACGTGTGATCGATGATATCATTATTGGTAACTGCTTTGCGACAGAAGAAGAACTTGCAGCTTTATCTAAAGTAGATTTAACTAAAGTGACTTTCAATATTGACTTAGTTGATGATCTTCAGGAATCTGAACTGGATGTTATCTTTAACTATCCACATGGCGGACGCGGAGATGCGCCAGATTACATGCTGCGTTCAAGCATGCCTCGTTTCAAATACAAAAATCCGGAAGAATCTATTAAACCTAGAGATTATGATGGTAAATGCTTCCATCGCGGTGACATTGTTGTTGTTAATGACAATCTCAAACATTACTGCGGTGAACTGCAGGTTGTTTTAAAGGATATGCCATATGATGGTGAAAGAAACCTGGTTGGACGTATTCCTGAAAATGAATTAATCATCCTGGATTTAGTACCTGAAAACATTCCATTTGCATTCATTAAGAAATAGTTTTTCAAAGGAGCTTCGGCTCCTTTTTTTTGTTATGCATTTTTTGTTGTAAAGTGCGTTAATTCTTTGAAAAATTATGCAAGGGGCTTTGGAAATAGCAGGTAAAAATGGTATAATGGGATTATGAACAGGAGTGATATTTATGGCAGTAACTTCCCTGGCGGTCATTGTGATTAATGCGGCCGGAATAACCATGAGAATTTATGAAATGAATAAGAAAATTGCCGTAAAGCAAATTGATGAGTTAGTTCATCATATGCATTGCGGACAGGAAATATATAAGGAAGGAAGAATTTCTTTTGAGAGTGCTGATGAAATATGTTCTGTGCTCAAGGATTATCAGCTAAAAATTCAGGAATATGGCATAACAAATTTGCAATTGTATATTTCCCATTCTCTGACAGAGGCATTTAATCTGGACTTTCTGGTAACTCAGATTCGCCTGAAAACGGGGTTAAAGGCAAAAGTGCTGAATAACTCTAAGGAACATTATTTAACATTGCAGGCAATTGCCAGAAAAATGCCTGACTTTAATGAATTTATTGAAAAAGGAACATTGATTTTAGATGTTGGCTATGGCAATATTCAGATGACTCTTTATGACCATTCTGAACTGATTAGTACACAAAACAATCGTTTGGGTGTTTCCCGAATTCGGGAAACTATTATGGGCCTTGAGGTGAAACGTACAGATTATCCGAAATTAATTACAGAGGCCATTAAAAGCGATCTGGATGAATATCGCCGTAAAATTGTCGGTGACATGGTCATTGAAAATTTTATTGTTGTTGGCGGTGAAATGGCATACCTGAATCAATTTGAAAAGAAGAGCGGTGTTGCCGTTTACAGTAAAGAAGAAATTCAGAAATTATCGACGAGCTTATTTATGGGTGAACATGATCTGGAAGTCAGTGAAGATCATGCTCGATTGATGGCACCTATGTTTGTTCTGCTCAACGGTTTTATTAATATGACAAGCGCGTCCTGCATCTATGCGCCGGATGTTCATTTATGTGATGGGGCAGCCAGTGATTTTGCCTATAAAAAGCTGAAGATTTTTTCCGGCCATCATTTTACGGAGGATCGAATTAGTACCGCTATTCATTTAGCGAGTCGTTTTGGCTGTGATATGGCGCATAATCTTTATGTTCGAAAAGTCGCTAAGGAGCTGTTTAAGGCTGTCTCAAAACCTTATGGCTTAAGCAATAAAGACCAGCAGGTATTAGAGCTGGCGGCTATTTTGCATAATTGCGGTCGTTATGTTAATTTACATTATGAAGATGAATTATCTTATGCGATTGTGAAAGAAAGTGAATTTATTAATCTGAGTGATATCAATCGTTTATTAGTGGCTAATGTCCTGCGTTATAAAAATGGCGAGTTCCCGCATGCCCGGGATTTAAATGAACCGTTGGTAAGCAGTGATTTCTATGTTATTTTAGCACGTGTGACAGCTATTTTCAGACTGGCAGAAGCCCTGGATGATTGTCATATGCAAAAACTTGAAGATGTACGTGCGGTGATTAAGGACGGAGAATTTATCGTTCGGGCATCCAGTCGTCAGGAAGTTCTGATTGAAGCAAATTCATTTGAAAAAAGTGCCGGACTGTTTCAGGAAGTTTTTGGTCTGAAGCCAGTCTTTAAATGCAAGAGGAGGGTTTAGAAATGGATATCTTTGATCCTAAATATTATATTAACCGAGAATTAAGCTGGCTGCAGTTTAACTATCGTATTCTTGAGGAAGCCAGAAATAAGCAGCTGCCGCTGTTTGAACGATTAAAATTCCTGGCAATTTCCGCAAGCAATTTAGATGAATTTTTTATGGTGCGTGTTGCCAGTGTTGAAGACGATATCTATGATGGTTCTACGAAGAAGGATCTCTCAGGAATGACACCAAAGGAACAGTTAAAAGCAATCCTGGAACAGACGCATGATTTTATGAATTTACAGTATTCGACTTACCAGCGCTCACTGATGCCGGCTTTGAATGCCAGTGGAATTATGATTATCGACAGTGCGTCATTAAATGAGGAACAACGAAGTTTTGTCAATGACTATTACCATTTTAATGTAGAGCCTGTCCTGACACCAATGGCCGTGGATGCCAGCCGTCCATTTCCACTGATTTTAAATAAAACACTGAATATTGCAGTTTTACTGGATAAAGATGGGGAGCATGGATTTGCCACTGTTCAGGTGCCTTCAGTACTTGACCGCTTTATCCGGATTCCCGATGCCGATGGCTGTCAGTGCTTTATTTTCCTTGAAGAAATCATTGCCATGCATTTACAGGAATTATTTGACAGTTTCCAAATTATTTCTTATGCACCCTATCGCATTACCCGTAATGCTGGTTTTGATTTGGATGAAGATGACACGGAAAACCTTTTGAATGAGGTTGAGAAAAAACTTAAAAAACGCCGTACCGGAGAAGCAATTCGACTGGAAGTGGCTCAAAATATTGATGAGCGGCTCTATCATTTTCTGAAAACTGAGCTGGATATTAAGAAAAATGCTGTTTACTATATGAATGGTCCGTTGGATTTGACTTTCTTATTCAAATTCTATGGCTTGAATGTAGATCCGTCTTTGAAATTTGCACCTTTCAAACCAATGCCTTCACCAATGTTTGATGACCGAAACATTTTTGAACAAATCAGGGAGAAAGACCGTTTCGTTCATCTGCCATATGAACAGTTTGATCCGGTTTTAGACTTTGTGCAAAGTGCTGCAGAAGACCCTGATGTGCTGGCTATTAAACAGACCCTCTATCGTGTCAGCGGGCATTCGCCAATTATTGCCGCATTGGCTAAGGCGGCCGATAACGGCAAACAGGTAACGGTTTTAGTTGAGGTTAAAGCGCGTTTTGATGAAGAGAATAATATCATCTGGGCTAAAAAGCTGGAAAAAGCGGGCTGCCATGTAATCTATGGATTACTGGGATTAAAAACGCACAGTAAAATCACATTAGTTGTCCGCCGTGAAGAAGAAGGCATTAAACGTTATGTACACTTAGGAACTGGTAATTATAATGACTCTACCGCTAAAGTTTATACCGATTTAGGTATATTTACTTGTTCTGATGCGATTGGTGAAGATGCCAGTGCCTTATTTAATATGATTTCCGGATATAGCGAACCAAAACAATGGAATCGACTGGCAATTGCCCCAATCTGGTTAAGAAATAAGTTCTATACCCTGATTCAAAGAGAAATTGATTATGCCAAAGCCGGGCAGCCAGCAAAAATTGTGGCTAAGATGAATTCCTTAATTGATAAGAATCTGATTGCCAAATTGTACGAAGCTTCAATGGCAGGGGTTAAGATTGAATTAATCGTCAGAGGTATATGCGGATTAAGACCAGGTGTAGAAGGATTATCAGAAAATATTTCGGTTCGTTCTATTGTTGGTCAGTTTTTGGAACATAGCCGTATCTATTATTTCTATAATGATGGTAATGAGGAAATGTATTTATCCAGCGCTGACTGGATGCCGCGTAACCTTGACCGTCGTGTAGAAATTCTTTTCCCAGTAGAATCGAAGGAAATTCAGGACAGAGTTAAGGAAATTCTGGAAATGCAGTTAAAAGATACAATCCGGGCTTCCGTGATGAATCCTGATGGCACTTACAATCATATTGATTTGCGTGGCAAAGTTCGTTTTGACTCTCAGGAGTATTTTGTTGAGAGCGCCAAAAAAGCCTGCATGAGTGAACCAGAATACCAGCAGACAAGAGTATTCACACCGATGACTAATAACGAAGATTAAAAACATTCTGCAGAGAAAGTATTTTAGAAATGATGGTGTAACCTTAATCATAGGGGTCACACCCTTTCTTTTATGCGGACTTTTCTGTGAGTTCTTAGATATGCCGCAAATGCTTGACCTGTGCAGCAGGCAGCACGGTGAATAACTTCAATAAAGAATCGCTAGGAAATACAGTCATTACCATTCCTAAAATGAAATGAATAAAGCGTAATGGGAGAATATTCAAAATGATTTGACACCTTATCACCCTTTATCAGCGAAAGTAAGGAAAGTTGAAAATATCAAGAAATCTGTGCTTGAAAAGATGTTTGTTTAGGAGGAAAACAAATATGGGAAAAATAATTTTATTTCACGGTACTCCTGACAAAATCGTAGTACCGACATACGGAAAAGGAAAAGAAAAATATGACTACGGACGAGGGTTTTATCTTACCGAAAGCGCAGATCTTGCAAAAGAGTGGGCGGTTTGCAGACCGGAAGAAACAAATGGTTTTGTTCACCAGTATGAACTTGATATTGAAGATCTTAAAATCTTGAATTTTCAAGAAAAAGGCGTTCTTGCGTGGCTTGCAGAGCTAATGAAACACAGAGACGCTGCCGACTCCAAGCGTTATCGTATGCTTGCAAAGAAATTTATAGAAAAATACGGTGTAAACACTGACGAATACGATGTTATCAAGGGTTGGAGAGCAAATGCTTCCTACTTTTACATTGCAAAGGAATTTGTGAGAGACAATGTTGATATGGATATTCTCGAAGAATTGCTTTCTTTAGGGGACCTGGGTATTCAATATCTTATTAAGTCCGAACTTGCTTTTTCTAAATTGCATGAAGTTGAGAGTGGCTTGATGACTGTTCAATATGAAGAGTTCAACGAAAAGTATAATCAGCGTGATATTAACGCAAGACAGAAAATGCGTGAACTGATTGACTCTGATGCTAACCATGTAACAAAGGTTTTTAGTAGACTTTTTGAGGAGTGATAACTATGAGAAATACTTTACCAAAACCGAAAATTATTCTTTGAAGTCCAGTCAAGCTCTTGAGGTTTTTTTACCTACTATCAATGGTATTACAACATGCCAAGTATTGAGGTGCTAAAAAAAGTACCGCTTGACTTTTTGAAGAAAGCCTACTGCGGTTTGCACGACTTGGAACTTGATTTAGCAGTACAAAAAGGTGGTGAGATATAATGAACATTATTTGTTTTCACAATCCAAATGAGGAAAATGGATACCTGAGTAACTGGTATCCGAGCAAATTTGTTGTAAATGGTGTGCGCTTTTCTTCAATGGAGCAATATATGATGTATCACAAGGCAAGGTATTTTGATGATGAAGCAGTGGCGGTTCAAATCCTTTCAACAAACGATGTTGCCAAAATAAAAGCACTCGGCAGACAAGTATCGAACTATGATGAAAATACATGGAACGGTATTCGTCAGATTGTAGTCTATGAGGGACTGTTGGCAAAGTTTTCGCAAAACGAAGACTTGAAAGCAAAGCTCAAAGCCACTGGCAATGCTTTATTAGCAGAATGCGCCGTTAATGACCTTATTTGGGGGATTGGCTTGTCAATGAAGGATTTAGAGCGATTCGATAAGGCAAAATGGAAAGGACAAAATCTGCTCGGATATACTCTGATGATGGTACGGGAACACTTGTAACCATCACACTTGAGAACAGCGTAAGCTCTTCGAGGCAATGACAACGCACGCAAGAATTGGGTGGCAAATCCTATGAACATCTGAGTTTTTGAATTCTCGTTTTGATAAATACATTAAGTTATTGAGCAGCAAAGGCATTGTACAGGAAGTCACATGCTATTGACAGTGGCATCATGAAAGAAGGCAGAGGTTTTGTAATTCTTTTTAAGTAAACCCAGGCAGTGACCATGAATACATTTATGTGTGGCTGGGAGAGCAGGCTATGCCCGCAAATGAAAAACCACTGGCTAGCCGGTGGCTCTTTATTTATCTGACTATTTCCAGATCGTATTGAACATCTCCTCGAGCAAAGTCATCAAAGGAAAGGTCTACTTTATGAAATCCGTTCTTTTCATAAATATGTAAAGCAGGCTTTAAAATATGATTGGAAATCAGCGTGATTTTTTTAGCGCCCCTACGGATGGCGTAGTCAGTGCAAGCTTTAAATACCGCATTGCCGGCTCCATGACCTTTGTAGCGCTCATCGGCAGCCAGTTTACAGATTTCCCAGACATCATTTTCTAAAGGAATAATCATGCAGGTTGCATAAACGGCCTTTTCTTCTACGGCAAAATAAATCATAGCACCTCTTTCAAGCCAGCTATCGATATTTTCAAAAATCTCTAAGTCAGCTGGTTCAATACCATCAAAATACTTTTCAATCCAGGCAATATTGAGCCGTTTAAAATCATTCAGATACTGTGGCTTATATTGAATTACTTCCATTTCTTTCATCCTCCGTTTTCTGCCAGCTTTTAGCAATATCAATCCAGGCGACTGGCTGACTGTATTTTTCTAATTCTTCAATTGTTAAGGCAATCGTTGTATTTAAGCTGCCGCCGGAGGTATGAAGGTATTTATATGATTTAAGTGACACATCAAGATATACCTTTACCCCATCATTAAGGGCAAATGGACAAACTCCGCCGGGAATATAGCCGACTAAAGCTTCTACTTGGTCATAAGGAACCATATGTGCTTTTTGGTGAAAATAAGCTTTATATTTGGCATTGTCAATTTTGGCATCACCAGCCATGACAATGGCAATGATTTGATCTGTTAAGTTAAAAGTCATGGTTTTGGCAATCATACCCGGAACGCAGCCAAGAATTAAAGCGGCATGTTCAACAGTATCGCCAATTTCGTTATGAACACTTAAATGATCTAAAATATCATTATCCTCCAGAAATTTTTTGACTTTTTCATAAGACATTTAAATCACCTCTTGTTTTGAAGATATATTTAGTTTATACTTTTTTTGAAAATAAGTAAAACAAATATATCTAATGGATACATTAGAGAAAGTGATGTGTGGATAATGGAGAGATATATTGCCTTACAAAAAATAATAGAGTTGGGAAGCTTCACTAAAGTGGCAGATGCCCTTGGCTATACCCAGTCGGCGATCAGTCAGATGATTGCCTCTTTGGAAAATGAACATGGCTTTCGACTGCTGGTACGTTCAAGGACCGGGGTATCACTGAGCCAGGAAGGGAAAAAGTTATATCCTTCTATTCAGAAGGCAATCTTTTCTTATCAGAGTATTCAGGAAAAGGTTAATGAAATCAAAGGGGTTATATCCGGTGTTATCCGTGTAGGAACAATTTCCAGTATAACCGTTAACTGGATGCCTTATTTGATTAGCCATTTTAAACAGCGTTATCCTGATGTGGATTTTCTTTTTCACCAGGGCGATTATACGTCAATACAGGAGTGGATTAAAACAGGAGAAGTTGATTTTGGCTTTTTATCTCCGGATGCTGTGACAGGGTTAGAAACCATACCATTAATGGATGGCGAAATGATGGTTATTCTTTCAAAGGAACATCCCCTGGCTTGTAAGAAAAGTATTAATTTAGAGAGTCTTGTGAATGAACCGTTTATTTTGCTTGAGGAAGGGCATTATAGTGAACCCATGGAAGCCTTTGAAAAAGCAGGATTAAAACCGCATGTTCAGTATCGGGTACATGATGATTATGCGATTATGGCGATGGTTGAAGCTAAATTAGGTGTTAGTATTCTTGCGGATTTAATTTTAAAGCGCGTGCCTTTTGACATTGTGAAAATTCCTGTTGAACCACGGCTGTATCGCCATCTGGCCATAGGCTATAAAAACAAAGACAGTCTGCCTTTGGCCAGTCAGTATTTTATTGATTTTATTATTTCTCATAAAGATGAGCTGTTACGTTAATGAGGAAAAATATTCTCATTAACGACTGCCTGTGGTATAATGAGAACGATCAGAGAGGGGAGTCATTTAAATGGATAAAATCTTTTTTTTCAGTGATAATACGGCACCAGTGCATCCTGTTATCATGCAGGCGTTGGTTGAGGGGAATCAGGGGCATGCAGTTGCCTACGGTTTTGATGAAGAGGCGAAGCGGGCTAATGCCTTATTCTCTAAATTATGCGGAAGAGACGTTGATGTCATGTATGTTATTGGCGGGACTGGCGGCAATGTTTTAGCTTTAGATTCAATGCTTTCCAGCCATGAAGCTTTGGTTTGTGCTGACTGCTGCCATGTGCATACAACAGAAACAGGCGCTTTCGAAAAGATGACAGGTGCTAAAATTTATACAACAGACAGTCATGACGGCAAAATTGACCTCAAGCAGGCAGAAGCGATCATCAATGAATATCGTGGCAATTTCCACCACAATCAGCCTGCAGTTATTTCCATCGCACAAACTACAGAAGTGGGAACGGTCTACAGTGTAGAAGAAATTAAAGCTGTTTGTGATCTTGCTCATCGTTACGGGATGAAAGTACATATGGATGGTGCACGCATTTCCAATGCGCTTGCTTATTTAGGCTGCACGTTTAAAGAAATGTGCGTGGATACTGGTGTTGATGTTGTTACCTTTGGCGGTACTAAAAATGGTTTGATGTTTGGTGAGGCAAATCTGTATTTTGATAAGGCAAGCTATCAAAAAGCGATGTATCTGCAAAAACAGGATTTACAGGTAATTTCCAAACGCCGCTATATTCCTATGCAATTTGAGGCTTTTCTGAAAGATGATTTATATCTTCAAATTGCTCGTCAGGCTAATGAGCTGATCTTAAAGGATTTAAAAGAGGGACTAGCTAAACTGCCGCAAGTAGAACTCAGTGCAACATTGCAGTCTAATCAGGCTTTCCTGATTTTGGATAACGATGTCGTTCAAAAACTATTGGAAAAATATAGTTTCGCTGTTAATAAAGATTTAGGCGATAAAAAGGAGATTCGTTTAGTAACGAGCTTTATTTCTACACATGAAGAAGTGGCCTCGTTTATTGAGGATTTAGCTCAGGCATTGCGTTAAAATGAACTCAAGAGTGTAGTGGATAAAAAGAAAAATTGCAGCAAAGATAAAGACGACTCACCAGGAGCCGCCTTTTTTCTTTGAGATAAACAGAGTTTTTAATATTTTTATGTGCAAAGTTGTCATATTCATCTTTCTATGGAGATTTTTTATATTTCAGAATTCGATAATGATGCATGAGCATCTTTTTTAAGAATGATCGCTAATCCGCCAGCAATGACAAAGCCAAAGATGGCAACGAAGAAGAAACGCTGAGCAACTGTTTGTCCTGGCAGGAGTGAAAAAATAAATGGAGATATAAAATTGCCAAGGTTATTTGCGGCCATTAACAGGGACATCGCCATGGGAGTCACCAGCGGATGTATTTTAGTGCTTGTACTTAAGGTGAGCTGAGACATTAATAGAGAAATGCTGCAGCCGCCAACAAAGGCGCCGATAAAAAGAACTGGTGCTGTTGTCGCCTGAGAAGCAATCAGCAACCCGGCAGATAGATTGAAGAAACCAACTGCAATCGTTTTTTCACCTATTTTTTGATTCAGCTGATTGAAAAGCATGCCTGCAGCTGCACCGCCGCAGAGCACCGTGGCGGTGATGATGCCACTAAAAGAACTATTTCCCAATTGTCTTTCACCAATAAAAATGGCAAGGTTTGTTGGCATTGTATTAAATACCAAAGTAAACATGAATGCAATCAGGCAGTAAAAGTAGACAAGAGGCGGTAGTTTTTGCTTGTTTTGTACTTTTTTAGGCTGTTGCCCTTTTTTGTTAGGCACAGCGATTAATGACATAATCAGCGCCGGGATAATAATCAGTGGGGCAAGAAAATCAAAATACCATGCGATGCTTGCAAGAAAACCACCTAACAAGTTTAGCAGCATACCGCCAACACTGGTGAAAGCATTTTGCAAGCCGTATAATTTGCCTTGCTGATCAGGCGTGAAATACTGAGAAATGATTGTTGCCGTCAGGGACAGCAGGATACCCACACCGACACCAATCAAACCGGAGAATATAAACATGATGGAGAGATGAGTATGGCATAAAAACAATCCTAAACCACCGACTAAGATGCTTAAACAGGCAAATACAGTTAAATGTTTTTTGGTAATCATAGCGTCAAGCTTGCCTGTCAGAATAGACATTAAGACAACAACAAGATTCGGAAATGTCATTAACATTTGGCAGAAGCTTGGCTGATACTGTGGAAATTGTTCGATCAGGATGTTGATGATGGGAGCCATAAAAATAGGTCCCATTTGCACTAGTGCCAGAAGCAAAATCGTTATTTTTAATTTCTTCTGATTCATTGTTTTTCCTCCTTTATATGATTGTTAATAGTCCAACATATTTAAAGTACCATATGAAGTTTTGTTTGCTTTAGAGCTGCCTATTCAAACAATGATGCACCGTTGCTGGAAATTACTTCCTTATACCAATAGAAACTGTCTTTTCTAAGTCTTTGATAAGTCCCGTTTCCTTCATCATCCAGATCGACATAGATATAACCATAACGTTTAGATATTTGGTTGCTTCCTGCGGAGATTAAATCAATACATCCCCAGGAGGTGTATCCCATTAATTCAACGCCATCTTCTTCAATTGCTGCTAAGGCAGCTTTAAGATGATCTTTTAAATAAGCGATTCGGTAATCATCATGAATTTTACCATCTGCATCGACAGTATCCTTTGCACCTAAACCATTTTCCACAATGAATAAAGGTTTCCGGTATCTTTCATAGAGTTCAATTAAGGCGATTCTTAATCCTAATGGGTCGATTGGATTTCCCCACTGACTGCTTTTTAGGTATGGATTTTCTAAACCTTTCATGAAAGTATAGAAATCCCCATCATTTTCTTTTTGAGTCTCATTTGCAGAACATTTTGAAGAATAGTAGGAGAAGGAAACAAAGTCAACGGTACCTTCTTTTAGAATCTGCTTGTCTTTTTCAGTGATTTCAAGCTGAATATTTTCCTTTTTTAATTTGTTTAAAAGATATGCCGGATAATATCCGAATACCTGGATATCCGTTGATTCCACGCAGCTGTGCATGTCTTTTTTTGCCTTTAATACATCAATAGGATTTGTCGTATAGGCATAGCATGGATGATAAGCAGTCATGCAGCCGACTTTGGCATCTGGGATAATTTCATGACAGATTTTAACGGCCAATGCACTGGCAATCAGCTGATGATGAATGGCCTGATAAACAGCAGTTTGAAAATCCTTGCCGTCATATCGGTCTTCCACAAGCCCGGTTGCATCAAATGGATGATGTTTTCCTCCGTCCAGTTCATTAAAAGTCAGCCAATATTTAACTTTGTTTTTATAGCGGGTGCAGATGATTTCCACGTATTTGGTGAATAGGTCAATGACCTTGTGGTTTGCCCAGCCATTGTAGTCAAGGGTAATGTATAAAGGCATATCGTAATGACTCATCGTGACTAATGGTTCAATACCATATTTATGCAGTTCATCAAAAACATCATCGTAGAATTTTAGCCCTTCTTCATTGGGAATGCCATTATTTTGCGGGAAAATTCTAGCCCAGGAAATTGACATTCTAAAAACTTTGAAACCCATCTCTGCCATTAAAGCGATATCTTCTTTGTAGTGATGATAAAAATCAATGCCATGGCGTTTAGGATAAAGAGAAGTGTCAGTACTGTTGATGGCTGCTTTAATTTCTTCACTTGTCACTTCTGTAGGCGATTTTCTTTTGCCTGATTCAGGGGCCAGTGTTGTTTGTCCGCCAGCCATTTTTCTGGCGATGACATCAGCGATACTAAGGCCTTTTCCGCCTTCGTTATAAGCTCCTTCACATTGATTAGCTGCAGTAGCACCACCCCATAAAAAATTGTTTGGAAATTTCATGATTTAATCCTCCTTAGATTTTTTTCTTAATTTCAAAAATATTATATAGCGATTTTTTTATTATAAAATCATATCTTTTTCTAAAATAAAGCTATATAATAGAATTAATTTAAGACAAAAGTCTAATCGAGGAGGATAGGATGGCAACATTATGGAATGAGCTGATTTTAACTGAGAGCAAACAGGATTTTTTTGAAACATTATCGCGTTTTTACCATCAGAAGACTGACGAGCCGTTTTTGATGGCGCTGCCTGAAGGAAAACAGAAGGATAGTCTTGTTAAGCTGTATCATCTTATGTTTCATGATGCTGAAGATATGGCCAGCTATCAGTCTCTGTTATTAAAGGGGCTCCTGGAAAAAAGTTATGTTTATGAAAAAGATGCTCTGGTCATTTATGATTTGTTAAAGAAGGAAGCGGGCCGTTTTTTTCAGCTGGCAGTGATTCGTCAGTCTCGGGTTTCAAATATCTGGCAAGTCTGTCTTCAATTTGAACGAATGATGCCTCAGCTGCTTTGGATGATGAAAGATGAACAGGCGATTCTCATATTTACTTTTGACCATGGCCCCTTTGTCAATGAGGCCATGAAGCAGACGATGATCTCTATTCTGGAAGGCTATCAATGTACAATGTATTTATCTTATCCTTATGACAGATTTGTTGATTCAGCGGAGTTTTATCGCCAGACGACACTGTTTGCGGATATTGAAACTGCGTATCAGGGACCCATGGTGGAATTTGAAACTGCCTATCTAAATACCCTTTTTGCCGCCAGTCACCACCGCCAGTTTTTGTCCAGTTTGATTCATCCAAATATAAAACGCGCTATTGAACATGATAAAAAATATCATACCCCATATTATGAAACATTAAAAACTTATTTTGAATGTCGAAGAGATATTAAAAAAACATCTGAGGCGCTTGGAATCAATAAAAGTACTTTATTCTATCGTTTTAAACAAATTGGTAAAATGTTAGACCAGGATTTTTATGATTTAGACTTATTTGCCTTTGAATTTTCTATTAGAATTAATGAATTCCTAAAAAAATAGCTGAAAAAAAGCTGCCCTTGTATTAAGAAGACAGCTTTATTTTTATTGTGATTCTTTGATGTGATGATAGATCCACATGAGACCTTTAAAAGTTAAATCTCTGTCATAAGTATCAATGCATGCCAATTCTTCGGAAATCATTCGGCCCAGTCCGCCTGTCGCAATGACTTTCATTGGCGTGCCGATTTCTTTTTTGACCTGACTGATGATTTCTCTGGTTAAACCAATATAGCCGTAAACAACACCGGCCTGCATACTGGATATCGTGTTTTTTGTCAGAATAGAATCAGGTTTTTTAATTTCAATTTCCGGCAATTGTGCAGCCATGTTGGAAAGGGCCTGCGCAGTGATTTCCAGACCTGGTGCGGTAATGCCATACAGAAATTCACCTTTTTCACTGACATAATCAAAAGTGGTTGCTGTGCCAAAATCAATCACCAGACACGGACCGCCATATGTATAATATGCCCCGGCAGCATCGACGATACGGTCTGCTCCGACACTGGAAGGCTGATCAGTTTTAATCTCAATGCCGCTGTTGGAAGAAGCGTTAATATTCATTGGGGTGTGTTTCAGGTATTTCTTAATCGCATGATTAAAGGAATACATAATCTTTGGCACAACGGTAGAGACTACAACATCTTCTATATCGGAGACCTGTTTATTGGCATCATCAAGAAAACTGCGGAAATAAAGGCCGTATTCATCACTTGTTCGCTGTAGTTTAGTCGTTAGCCGATAGCTGTTAATCACTTGATCATTTTCGACAAAGGCGACGGTGATGTTGGTATTGCCGATATCAATTGCAACGATCATTTTTTATCCTCCATGTTCATTAAAGTATGTAAAACCTTTTTAGCTAAATCATCCTTGGTCATTAAAGGCAGTTCACAAATATTGTCATGCGTGATAAGAGTTGCAATATTGGTATCTACCTGAAAACCGGCACCTTTACTGGCAATGGAATTAGCGACAATCATATCGCAATTCTTTTTAGTCAGTTTTAAGCGTGCATTTTCCAATAGGTTTTGAGTTTCCATGGCAAAACCGCACAAGAGCTGGCCGGATTTCTTTGTCTGACCTAAAGAAGCCAAAATATCTGTTGTACGGCACAGGGGAATATTAAAACTATTGTCATTTTTTTTGATTTTATGCTCGGCAACATGTGTTGGACGATAGTCAGCAACCGCAGCGCTCATAATAATGTAATCTGCTTGCTCGCTATTGGCAAATATCGCTTCAGCCATTTCCTGACTGCTGGTAACATCAATGCGGGAAACATGCAAAGGTGTTTTCAACTGCGTTGGGCCGCTGACTAATGTCACTTCTGCGCCCATTGCAGCTGCCTGACGGGCTAGGGCATAGCCCATTTTGCCTGAAGAATGGTTGGTAATAAAACGAACAGGATCAATCGCCTCTTTGGTTGGTCCGGCCGAAATTAAAACTTTTTTGCCAGCCAATGGTTTATCATGTAAAGTACACATGATTTCATCAAGAATATCATAAATATCCGCCAGTTTACCTTTGCCGGTATCACCACAGGCAAGATGACCGCTGGCCGGTTCAACAATTTGCATGCCATAACTTTTAGCCAGTGCCAGATTATGCTGGGTGATTGGATTTTCATACATATGAACATTCATTGCCGGACATATCATTTTTTTGCAGGTAGCGGCAATCCATGTACTTGTTAAAAGGTCGTCTGCCATCCCGTGAACAACCTTTGCAATACTGTTGGCCGAAGCCGGCACCATAACCAGTAAATCACTTTTTTTCGCTAAGGAAATGTGGTTAATATCACCGGTCTGGGATTCAAAAGTATCTATATAGACTTTCTTCTTTAACAATGCTTCAAAACTCAGAGGCTGTACAAATTCGCAGGCACTCTTAGTCATGATGACATCGATTTCTAACTCTTTAATTTTAGATAATTGGCTGACAAGATCCACAGCTTTATAAGCAGCAATACTTCCCGTAACGCCAATAACTATATGCTTCATCAGGTATCCCTTCTTTCGGCTCCTATTATAACATAAAAATATAGATGTTCAGTAAAAAATCAATAAATTGTTGCCTTGATGAAAAAACGAAAAATTTCTTTTTTGTTTCTTGTTACAAATAGATCATATTTCAGTGATATTAAGATGAATGATTTCATCTGGATGTATAACAGTATAGTCTTAGAGATGGCATAGATTAGGTGGCGGATAAAAATAAACGGAGGTCAAAGAGTGAACATGATCATGCAGGTACATCAGCTCTCTGACCTTACTCCTTTTTGGCACTTAAACGATCATTCACGATTTCCATAGATTGCTGGACGTAAATTTTATAGGCAATGGACTGAATTGTATTTTGTAACATATAGACCTCAAATTCGTCTTGATTGCTGGCTTTGACATGGACGATCGGGCGATTTGAGAAAATAGCATTTAAACATTCTTCCAGTTCATCACAAAAATAATTATATGTCTGGGCAATGGGATAAGCACGTATCTGAAACTGGATAAGAAGTTTGATCTCACTCATTGAATAAGATAATTTTAAAAAGCTGATCACAATCAGATAGGCTAGATGCTCCCGTGTGTATTTCTTTTTATAAGGAGGCATGACAATCCCATGCTTGACATAGTTGTTAATCATGGTTTTGGTCATAACTTTTTCTTCACTGGGATCATTTAATAATGACAGGTAGCGGTTCAATAACTGTAAGACCTGATCCATATAGATTTCTAAATCAGGCAGTTCTTCAAAACGCGGGCAATGAAAGGAAAGAATGGCATTTGTTTTATCCTGCATATTTATCACCTCAAATCAAATGCAGATATGCCAAAGCATAGGCAATGCCATCATCATCCACGTCTTTGGTTATCAAGCTTGCCTGTTTTAATACCTCAGGATGACTATCTGCCATGGCAATACTATGCTTGACGTATTGAAGCATACTCAAATCGTTAGTGCTGTCACCAAAAGCATAAGCATCATCTAAAGTCAGATGGAAATAATCTAAAAGAAACTGAATACCAGTTGCCTTGGAATATTCGGACTGAATGAATTCATAAAAATCATCGGCCCGCTGGATAGGCTCAAAGCGCTTAGACATAATTTCTAAAAATGGTGCAAAATTGCTTTGCTCGTTAATCCAGCAAGTGGCCTTATCAAATTGAATATGCTTATCATCCCAGGTTTTGGAAATGTCAAAGCCGCATTGAGCGTAGCTTTTTTTGATTTCTTCTATTTTAGGATGGCAATTTTCTTTTTCATAATAAACACCCTGGCTTCCCTCAAGCAACGCAGAGATATGATATTTTTTTAATAGCTGAACAATTTCCCGGCATGTTTCAATACTTAATGAACTGGAATGCAGTACTTTCTGATGATATTCAATATAGGATCCGCAGCCGCATACATAACCATCCATACCTAGTGATAATACGCGCTGGTCAATGGAAGGCCTTGGCCTGCCAGTATTAATAAAAGCTAAATGTCCGTTTGCCTGTGCTTTTTTAATGGCCTCTTTGGCACTCATTGGAATTTCACCGGTTTTCTCACTTAGAAGGGTACCATCAATATCAAAGAAAAGCAATTTCATAAAATCACATCCTTTTCAACTATTGTACAGAAAAAACAAATGAAAGACAAGTTGATTTTATAAGGGACTGGATGTAAAATAGAAGATGCGAAGGAGATGATATAATATGAAATATGTAGATATTAAAGGCACTGATATGAAAGCATCTCGTCTGGCACTTGGATGTATGCGAATTGCCGGAAAATCTGTAGATGAAGTTGAAGAACTTGTGAAAACTGCCTTAGATCTGGGAATTAATTTCTTTGATCATGCGGATATTTATGGCGGCGGTGCTTCTGAAAAAGTATTTGGCGAGGTTTTAGCCAGACATCCAGAGTGGCGTGAGAAAATGTTCATCCAGTCAAAATGCGGTATTGTTCCTGGTGTTTGTTATGATTTTTCACAGGGGCATATTTTAAAATGTGTTGAACAGAGCCTTGAAAATCTCCATACTGATTATTTGGATGTTCTGCTTTTACATCGTCCTGATGTATTGATGGATCCTGCCGAGGTTGCCAGAACATTTGATATTTTACATGCCAGCGGCAAAGTGCGTTATTTTGGTGTTTCTAATATGAATCCGATGCAGATTCGTTTAATTAAGAAATTCTGCAATCAGCCAATCGTTATTAACCAGGTGCAGTTTAATCTTGTCAATAGTTCAATGATTGACTGCGGTCTAAATGTCAATATGACAAATGACGAAGCAATCAATCGTGATGGCAGCTTGTTGGAATATTGTTATTTGCATGATATCACAATTCAGCCTTGGTCTATTCTTCAGGCTTCATGGGAAAAAGGAACTTTCATTGATCATCCTGATTATCAGGCACTCAATGATAAACTGGCAGAAATTGGTCAGAAATATGGTTTGGATAAAGCAGCGATGTCACTTGCCTGGATTATTCGCCATCCATCAAGAATGCAGCCAATTGCCGGAACAACCAACCCTGAACATTTAAGAAGTCTTGCGAAAGCCTGCGATATTAAGATTAGCAGAGAAGATTTCTATGCACTGTATCTTGCCAGCGGTAAAGTTTTACCTTAAAAACGCCTTAGGGCGTTTTTTATTAGATTTGATAAGGAGTGGATGATTTTGCCGGACTATGAACATATTGAAAGTGATAAAGCATTGCCTGTTAAAGTGATTCATATTCAAATTCCAAAAGAGGCGATTATTTCTAATCATGAGACACCTTTGCATTGGCATCGCAGTATTGAAATTATTCAGGCCAGGCAATGTGCTTTGGAATTATTGGTTGACGGACACTTTACAACAATAAGAGAAGGTCAAATTTATATTATTAATTCAAAAGCATTTCATAATGTAACACGGATTTTAGGAAATGCAGATTGTGAAGCCTTTGTATTGCAGATAAGTTACGATTTTCTTTTAAGCCATTGTCCTGAAATTGAACAGGGATATTTGATGCAAACGGGGGATAATGAAGTATTAGAATCATTTGATCGTTTAACGAAAGCCTACACGCAGGACCAAAAATATGCTCACTTAGAAATTTATTCTGTCCTCTACCATTTTTTGTACGTTCTTATCGGGAAATGTTTTGTCAGTATCAATGATGCGGCAGGACAAAAAGATAGTCGTGAACGTTTGATAAATGTAATCGATTATATTGAAAAACATTATCAGACGATTGGCAGTATTGATGAGATTTCTGAAGCTTTCCATCTTTCCCGGCATCATCTGGAGCGTTCTTTTAAAAAAATGACCGGTATGACTTTAAAAAGTTATTTAACACACTATCGCTTGATGATGGCGATGGCAGCTTTAGTTACAACATCACAAAGTATCACAGATATTGCCTATGATTGCGGTTTTCCCAGTCAAAAGGCGTTTTATTCAGCTTTTCGACAGGTTTATCACACAAGTCCGGCGCAATATCGAATCGATATCACAAAATAGACGGTCAAACGCCGCTTTTGGGATAGCCTTTCTTCCCTTGAATTTTATATACTTTGAATAAAGAAAGGGAGGAAAAGAAATGCATAAAATTTTAAAATGTTGCTTTAGCTTCATGCTTATCTTTGGTTTGACAGTGGTGCCTGCCTGGGCAAAAGATAATGAAGCAAAGGGAGAACAAACGATTATTGTAGAAGGATTTGACTGGGGTGCAGGTGTCACTAAAACAATTATACAATTGGATAAAAAGGTCGATGGAGTTTCTAAGGAAAAATTTATTGTAACTGAAAAAAGAGACAGTGCCGAGGATTTAAATGTTCCTGTAAAGGATGCATATACATGTGATGAAGCAGGCAATAAGATCAGTGAGGCTTCCACATATATTGCCCTGGAGCTAAGTGTTGATCCTGGCTATATGTCATTTACAGGCGGCAAGAGCCGCCCGGCTATGGGAAATCCTTTTTTATCAAATGTTTGGGATGAGAGTTATCAGTTAGCTATCCAGTTGGCCGAAAATTGTCAGTTGGGAGACATTTCAGAATTAAAAATTGAGCCGCACTATGCACATAAAATTGCACCTCGTGCGGATCTGTTTGGGAAAAATGATTATGTCGATGAAAAAACCGGATTAACAATGAATTATTTAAGCTATGATCCCCACCAGGACGCAACCATTAACAATCAGGTTGAAGATGGCAAACGTCCTTTAATTATCTGGCTGCATGGCGGCGGCGAGGGCGGAACCGAATTAGATGCAGTGAGTCTGGGAAATCATGTGACCAACCTGATTGGTCCAGATATTCAGAAAATAATGGGCGGCGCCTATGTCTTTGCACCACAATGTTCGACTTACTGGCTGGATGACGGCACGGGTGAGCATCCATTTACTGTAGACGGAACAAGCCGTTATTCTGAAACATTAGATAGATTACTGGAGAAATATTTGACAGAACATGAAAATGAAATTGATATAAATCGTATTTACATTGGCGGCTGTTCTAATGGCGGCTATATGACGATTCGTATGGTCTTAGACCATCCAGGTAAATTTGCAGCTCAATTTCCAATTTGCGCACCTTATTATTTTAATTGGTTAACTGATGAAGATAAAGAAATCCTGGCTAAAACACCTACATGGCTGATTCACGCTAAAAATGATCCTGTTGTTTTACCAGATGGCTCTGTCAGTGACATGGTATTTCCAGGAGATGATAATCCCGGCCGAAATAATCCTGACAGAGAAACATATATGCTGGCAGATTATTTACAAACAAATACGCAAAGCAGCTTCCATTTTACCAATCCGGACGCGATTGTTGATCAGAATGGATACTTGGATACTGAAGGCAATCCATTAACTTATATTGCTCATTTTGCCTGGGTGCCTGCGCTTCGCAATGAGGTAAGCGAAAATAATGAAACTTTATTTGCCTGGATGGCAGCTCAAAAGCTTGTTTCAGAGACAGACAACAGCAGTACTTATACAGCAATCGCCGTTATTGGCGCAGCACTGGTAATTGCTGGCGGGTTTGTGAGAGTAAAGAAAAAGAAAAAGGCTTAAAAAATCGCAATGAGGTCACAAGCAAACGTTGACCTCATTTTATATTTTCTAAAGATACAACCCCATTTATTAATAATGCTTCGGTTGCGGCATCAATACCGCAAGTATTTTTATGGTACGATTACCTTTTTTAGCTGATATGCTGGCTTTATACATATAAGTGTATTAAGTGATTTAAATGAACAATAAAGAAAAGTGATTTTGACTATTGACTTAAAGTGCACTTTATGGTTTATGATATCAGGTGGAAAACCGTTGAAATACGAAAGTTTTTTCTATATAATACTTCTGAAAGGATGATAGGGATGTATAAAATCTTAAGAAAAGAAAAACTGAATCCGACTGTGGAACTAATGGAAATTTATGCACCTTATGTGGCTAGAAAATGTGAACCCGGTCAGTTTATTATTTTAAGAGTCGATGAAAATGGGGAACGCATTCCGCTGACAATTGCGGATTACAATCGCGAAAGAGAAACCATTACTATTATTTACCAGATTGTCGGTTTCTCGACACAAGCACTCTCCAAAAAGGAAGCAGGCGAATATCTGCAAGACTTTGCCGGCCCATTAGGGGAACCAACAAAGCTTCCTGAATGCGATCATGTTGTCGGGGTTGCCGGTGGTGTCGGTGCTGCTCCATTATATCCTCAGTTAAGAAAATTAGCTGAAAATGGTGTCAAAGTAGATGTGATTATTGGTGCTAGAAATAAAGATTATATTTTATATGCGAAGGAAATGGAAGCTTTTTGTGAACATGTTTATCTGGCGACAGAGGATGGCAGTGCAGGTACAAAAGGTTTTGTGACAACGGTATTAAATGAAATGATTGATCGTAATGAGGCAATTGATGAAGTGATTGCGATAGGTCCTGTCCCAATGATGAAAGCTGTTGTGGATGTCACCAAGCCATTAAATATTCCAACATCAGTTTCTTTAAATCCAATCATGATTGATGGCACAGGCATGTGCGGCTGCTGCCGTGTGACTGTGGATGGCAAAATCCGTTTTGCCTGCGTTGATGGACCAGATTTTGATGGCCTGCAGGTCGATTTTGATGAACTGATGCGCCGTCAGAGAATGTTTAAGCATGAGGAAAAAGAATCGCTTTGCCATATGTCAATGATCAGGGGGGAAGAATAATGCCTAATATGAGTCCTGTCAAAGTACCGATGAATGAACAGGAACCATTGGTACGTAATCATAATTTTGAAGAAGTCAGCAAAGGTTACACAAGCGAACAGGCCATGGAGGAAGCTGCCCGCTGTCTGAATTGCCGCCATCATCCTTGTATTGGCGGATGTCCTGTGGGCGTGCCTATTCCTGAATTTATTAGTCATGTCGCTAAAGGCGAATTTGAAGAGGCTTATCAGGTGATTAGTCGGGAAAATGCTTTGCCTGCAATTTGCGGACGTGTTTGTCCGCAGGAAAACCAATGTGAAGGAAAATGTGTGCGGGGGATCAAAGGCGAGGCTGTAGGGATTGGCCGTTTGGAACGCTTTGTAGCGGATTATCATATGGCAAATGCTGATTCAGAAAGAGAAAAACCAGCCAGCAACGGGCATAAAGTTGCGGTTGTCGGATCTGGTCCATCCGGGATTACCTGTGCTGGAGAACTTGCGAAAAGAGGTTATGAAGTCACCGTTTTTGAGGCTTTGCATCAGACTGGAGGCGTTTTAAGCTATGGTATTCCTGAATTTCGTCTGCCTAAAGCGCTGGTTCAAAACGAAGTTAATCAGGTTGCAAAAATGGGTGTTGCATTTAAAACAAATGTCATTGTCGGACGTTCTGTTACGGTTGACGAACTGATTGAAGAAGGCTATGAAGCTGTCTTTGTTGGCAGTGGTGCCGGACTTCCGCGTTTTATGAATATTCCCGGTGAAGCACTCAATGGTGTTTATGCCGCAAATGAGTTTTTAACCCGGGTTAATTTGATGAAGGCTTATCAATTTCCAGAGATGCCTACGCCAGTGCGCATTGGGCAGAGAGTTGCGGTTATTGGCGGCGGCAATGTAGCGATGGATGCTGCACGAACTGCCAAGCGTTTAGGAGCCGAAGAAGTGTATATTATCTATCGTCGCGGAGAAGAAGAACTTCCTGCTCGGCGCGAAGAGGTGCATCATGCAAAAGAAGAAGAAATTATCTTTAAGCTTTTAAATAATCCTGTGGCAATTCTTGGCAATGAACAGGGTGATGTGACGGGAATCGAATGTGTGGAAATGACTTTAGGTGAACCGGATGCTTCCGGCCGCCGCCGTCCTGTCGAAAAAGCAGGGTCTAATTTTACCATCGCCGTTGATACAGTGATCGAGGCCATTGGTCAAAGTCCAAATCCGCTGATTCGTCAGACAACGCCTAATCTGGATGTACAGCGCTGGGGCGGCATTATCGTTAATGAAGAAACCATGGAGACAAGCAAGGAAAATGTTTATGCCGGCGGCGATGCTGTGACAGGTGCTGCTACTGTTATTCTTGCGATGGGTGCGGGTAAAAAGGCAGCCCAGGCAATTGATGAAAAAATTCAGGCAAAAAATAAATAACCCAGACACTCACCGCTTTAGGGGTGGGTGTTTTATATTTATCTAACAAAATATTAGATAAATATAAAATAAAATTAGCTCGGTACCTTGACAATTATAAATATAGTGATAAAATAGTGCCATGTGATTTTAAAGGGGGCAAAATTCATGGAACAGGATATGCGGCTGATGAAGCTGCTAGGCAGATGCGGACATGTGATTCATCATCGGCGCTGCTTGAATCAATCACAAAATCGTATACTGATGCTTTTAAATCAACATGGGGCAATGAGCCAGAAAACCTTAATGGAACATATGCATATCCGTTCAGGAAGTATGAGTGAAGTGCTGGCTAAAGTGGAACATGCCGGTTATATTACCAAGACTCGTTCTGCGGATGATCGGCGAAATTATGATGTCGTTTTAACGGCGTCTGGTAAGAAACAGGCAGAACTCTTTGAGGTTCATCAAAAAGAGATGGCCGAAAGACTATTTGCATCCTTATCAAAAGCGCAAAAAGATGAGCTCGAGAGCCTTCTGGAAAGTCTTGTCGATGAATGGGCTGATTTAAAATCATGTCGTCACTGTGAAAAGGGAGGGACTAAGTAAATGTTAAAGAGGTTTATAAAATACTACAAACCCCATAAAAAGTTATTTTGTCTGGATATGGGGGCGTCATTTATCGTTTCTATTATTGGTATTGTTTATCCGGTGGTTACGCGCAATATGTTAAATCATTATATTCCGGATAAAAACTATCAAATGATTATTATTGCCGGGGTTGGCGTTTTACTGCTTTACTTCATCAGAATGCTTTTAAGATATTTTATTCAGTATCAGGGGCATATGATGGGTGTTAAGATGCAGGCCCAGATGCGCAGCGATATGTTTAATCATTTGGAAACTCTGCCATACAGTTTCTATGATAACCATGAAACTGGCAAGATTATGTCACGTATGACAAATGACTTGATGGATATCAGTGAGTTAGCTCACCATGGTCCGGAAAATATTATTATCTGTTCAATTTCAATTTTAACGTCATTTGTCTATCTGGCGATGATTAATTTCTGGCTGACACTGATTATCTTTGCCTGTGTGCCATTACTGGTGATTGTATCAATTGTCATGAGAGGCAAAATGAGAGAGGCTTTTTTGAAAAGCCGTGTATCTATTGCCCAGATCAATGCGTCATTAGAGAGCAGCATTTCTGGTATTCGTGTAACTAAGGCTTTTACAAATTCTAAAAAAGAAGAAGAAAAATTTGAAGTTGGCAATGCGCAGTTTGTAGATGCTCGAAAAGATTCATATAAAGCTATGGGACAGTTCCATTCATCCACTTCATTTGTAACGGATGTGTTTAATGTCATTGTGCTGATTGCCGGCGGTATGTTTATGTACAACGGACTGATTGATTTTGGTGATTATTCTGCGTTCATTGTTTCCATTAACATGTTTATAACCCCAGTAACAACATTGATTAACTTTATGGAACAATATCAGAATGGTGTGACAGGTTTCCAGCGTTTCTTGGAAATTATGGATCAGGAACCTGAAAAAGATTCACCTGAAGCAAAAGATATTGGCAGAGTTGAAGGACATATCGAATTCAAAGATGTATCTTATGGATACAATGATGACAGAAATGTTTTAAATCATATCAATATGGATATTGAAAAAGGTAAAACCTTTGCTCTGGTTGGACCTAGCGGCGGTGGTAAAACTACCATTTGTCACTTGATTCCGCATTTCTATGATATTACTTCTGGTCAGATTTTGATTGACGGCAAAGAAATACATGATATTACGATGGAATCTTTGCGAAGAAATATCGGTATTGTCCAGCAGGATATTTATTTATTTAATGCCAGCATCAAGGACAATATTTTATATGGTCGGCTTGATGCAACGGATGAAGAAGTGATTGAAGCCGCTAAGCGGGCAAATATTCATGACTATATCATGAGCATGGAAGATGGCTATGACACGCAGATTGGTGAACGTGGCGTCCGCTTATCAGGTGGGCAGAAGCAGCGTTTAAGTATTGCCAGAGTTTTCTTAAAGAATCCGCCGATCTTGATTTTGGATGAAGCAACCAGTGCTCTGGATAATACAACAGAAATTTTAATCCAGCAGGCACTTGATGAACTCTGCAAAGGCAGAACGACACTGGTTGTCGCGCATCGTTTGTCTACAATCAAAAATGCAGATGAAATTGCTGTTATTTCTGAAGGAAAAATTATTGAGCAGGGTGATCATGAAACACTGATGGCAGAAAATGGTACTTATGCGCATTTATATAATCTGCAGTTTAGAGAAAGTGATTTAAAATTCGATTTACAACAAAAAGTTCAGATTGGTTAAAATCTGAGCTTTTTTATTTACTAAGCATTTATTTTCGAACAGGGAAAGAATACAAAAGCAGCAGACATAATAAACATAAATATCTGCTGCATAGATGCTATAGGTGATTGCTTCTTCCTTCTTTTTTTACCTTTACTGATTTAGGGTTTAACACTGTTTTTAGATAAAATAGGCATTGTATATTCAGCTAATTTTAAAAGCGGATAACATTCATTAAGTTCCCATTTTCAAGAATAATCTGATATCCTCTTCACATTGAATTTCATAGAAATGAATTATCAGATCATTCAATTCAGGCAGAGAGCAGTTGCTGATTAAAGAGATTGTTTCTTGGGATAAATTTCCAAATTTAGTCTTTAACAGCAGCACAATTGTATTGGCAGTGCCTTCTCTACGGCCTTCCTCGCGTCCTTCCTCACGGCCTTCTTTGCGATAATAGGCCATATCATCCTCATAAGTCGCCTGAATTAATGCGGCGGCTAGAGCATCACTAACCTGTATTGGATCTTTTGTTAGTTCGTTCATTCTTTTTTTCATTTTAATTCCTCTCAGATATTTTCTTATACTTACTGAGTTTCCATTTTCAAGAATAATCCGATATCCTCTTCACATTGAATTTCATAGAAATGAATTATGAGATCATTCAATTCATGCAGAGAGCAGTTGCTGATTAAAGAGATTGTTTCTTTGGATAACTCTCCAAATTTAGTCTTTAACAGGAGCGTAATTGTATTGGCAGTGCCTTCTCCACGGCCTTCTTCTCTGCCTTCTACGCGCCCTTCCTCACGGCCTTCTTTGCGATAATAGGCCATATCATCCTCATAAGTCGCCTGAATTAATGCGGCTGCCAGAGCATCACTAACCCGCGTTGGGTCTTTTGTTAGTTCGTTCATTCTTTCTTCCATTTCTTTTAATACCTTCCTTTGCTTTGTATTTGCCATTTTGTACATTTCCTTTTCGACGGTTCCTTTTCTTAGTACATATGATAATAATTCTAAATCAGAAAGCGTTCCTCCCGTTGCTTTCTTCGATTCAATAATCGCATCTATTGCTGGTAAGCTAATCATATGAAACGTCATTTTCTCATTTTCCATGATATGATGCAAATGCTCATCACATAAAATATGAGTCACATGAAGATGCCTGTCATATGTCGTTGTTGTAAAAATAATAGATGTGGTTGGTTTGAGTAATTGGTAATCATCTCCAGAATTTAACTGGCCAACAATGAATTGGCAATGGTAAATGAGCAGACGATTCAGAAAAGCGCTGCCAATTCTGCCAGCCTGCATTTCAATGCCATAGCAGTTACCATGCTCATCTTTACTCCTGATGTCCTGAATGCCTTTTTTGCCATGTGCCTTTGCAACCTTAAGTTCTGGATTAATGACAGATAATTGATGGATATCATGATCACCAATGACACTCTGCACCAGAAAGCGCAGACACAGGGAATGCTCACTGGCAAAAATATATTTAAAAACATAATCATTCCAAAGACAAATAGGATTAACTTTCAATGCTTCA